>Ga0180438_10000583_pt1 | contig 69182 bp, 56 predicted proteins | sample SS_ome_12_FD_132455 | JGI IMG/M metagenome (GOLD analysis project Ga0180438, IMG submission 132455) | Hypersaline lake sediment archaeal communities from the Salton Sea, California, USA - SS_3_D_2 metaG | ecosystem: Environmental > Aquatic > Non-marine Saline and Alkaline > Hypersaline >...
ATCGCAGGCGTTTCGCCTCCTGCGCCTCCCCCTGTAGACAGCCCCCGCGCGCGGCCAGCGTGCCTAACCCAAGCCGCCCCAACAAGATACGCCACAACCACAACAGGAAGTTCCGTTTAGCCGCGACGCCGCAGGCTCGCGGCGGCGGCCGCGCAGCGGCCGCCATTCCCCGCTCCCTCGGGGAGAGGGGCCAGGGGTGAGGGTTTTCGCGACACTCGCGAACGCCTCGAGGGGCGGCGGCTTCGCTCACAGCTCGTCCAAACCCGTGATATTCGTAATCAGGGACCGGAGCTTTCGCCGAAGGATGGAATAGCTGAAGAACTTTCGTCCAAGTTCGTAATTATTATTAACCATAGTAGCACGGAAGTCATCGTCCTGGATGACCCGTTTCACCTTCGCCACCACGTCCCGCGTCAGGTAGCCGTCCATCGTGATCACCTCGAATCCCCGCGGCTCGATGTCGGTGATGAAGATCGAGTAGCGGTTCACCAGCACGGGCCGGCGGTAGTAGAACGCCTCGAGCAGGGCGTTGCCGAATCCTTCATAGAGGCTCGGGTACGTGATGAAATCGGCCTGCGAGTAGAAGTCGGCCAGCGTGTAGGTCCGCTCGCCTCGCTCATTCACCCCGCGGACCTCGCCCAGGCGGTCTTCGACGAACCGCAGATCGACGTTCTCGGCCGAAGCGATTTCGGTCAAGGCGTGGCGGTACTCGATCCCCTCATCGCCGGTTTCGTGGGAGATGACGAGCTTGCAGCGGGGCTCGTGAAGCGCGGCCACCAGCGCGATCGAGTGCTCGATCCCCTTCCGCGGAACCACCCGCGTGGGCTGCAAAAAGAGGATGTCCTCCGGCTCGATGCCGATGTCGCTGCGGAGCTGCAGCACGTACTCGTCGGGCTCGGGTGGTTCGGCTTCGAACTCCAACACGTTGGGCACCAACACCGACGACTGTCCCGTGCGGTGGGAAAGCGCTTCCTGGGCCGAGGTATTGATCGTCACGTGCTGGATGGAGGGGAGGGCGGGGGGAAAGGCCATCGCCAGGAAGTCGCCCATCGCGTTGATCGAGAACCGGACCCGCTCCCAATAGAAATCGTGGTGGTGGGCGATGGTGGGAAAGCCGGTCTCGGCGATGAACGTGGTCAGGGCCAGCCCCAGCGGCACGTTCATCGGAATGCACAAGGCGTTTTGCACGCACAAGATGTCGATGCGAAACCGCTCGACAAACTCGTAGATCGTCCGCTTCAGGTGCTCGGAGATGGCGTAGACCATCGTCGTCACCGCGGCGTCGCGCGTGGTGCGGCCGAGAATCCGCTCGTTGATGTGCATGATGTCCGGATGCCCGAAGTACGCGTGCGGCACAAGCAGGCTGAAGTCGGGATGGCGGTCCAACCTGCCCGCGTACCAGTAGCTCACGTGCTTGTGGTCCCAGAGAATCTGTGCCCACTTGGCGCTTTCCAGGGAGACCCCGTCGTTGCCGGCGAAGCGGGTGGAAACGAAACCGATGTTCTTGCCTTCAGCCATGATCTTGTGAGGCGTTCGCGTCGATCCCCAAAGCTTCCAGCAATTGTGGCAGCGCGGTCAACACCAAATCGGGGCAAAGCCGGGCCAGCCGCCGGTCGTCCGCCCTCAGCCGCAGGCTGCGATTGTCCCCGGCGAACAGGGCCGTCGTAAAGCCGACCTCGCGGGCCGGCCACATGTCGTTGCGCATATCGTTTCCGACGTACAACGCCTCGTTCGGTCGCATCCCCCGCCGGGCCATCTCTCGGGCGGCGGCGGCGTAGAGATACGTGCCCGGTTTCGCGCGGCGGCGCTGGTAGGAGAAGAACCGCAATTCGGGATCGAAGCCGAGGTCGTCCAGCGTCTGTTCGAAAAGGGCCGGAAACAACAACGGCGTGAAGAACTGGGCGTTGCTGACCAGCCCCAGCGTCAGGCCGGCGGACCGGATTGCCGCAAGGGTTTCCCGAGCGCCCGGCATCGGCCAGACGGCGTTGACCCGGCCTTCGTACACGACGGCCAGCAGATCGACGTTCAGGGTGTCCGCCGCCGAGTTCGCGGCCTTGCCTGTCGCGCTCGCCACCGCGGACCCGGGGAGGCGGAGTACGCCTTCTTCGGCGAGGCTGGAAATGGTCGTCCGCCAGATTTCTCGGATATCGACCTCCGGGAACTCTCCCCCCTTTTGCCGCATCCGCTCGTGGTCTTCGTGGATGGTGGCGATGAGCCGCTCGACGACTTGCTGGCCCCGGCCGATCGCCTCTATACCGACGGCGGCCAGGGCATCCTCCGCCGCCTTGGCCTCGTGTTCCGCCGCCACCCCCACGTCGCCGCTGTCGCTGATGATGAGGGTGCCGTAAACATCGAACAGGACGGCCTTCTTTGGGGGAAGCGGGTTGACCCGGCTGCGGACTGTCGTCGGCTCTGGCGTTAAGGGCCGCGAGCGTTGACGGATCGCGGCGATGATCTCTTCCGACATGCTTATTCTAAGACCTGTTGAAAATGTTCGAGCGTCTGGCTCCGCACGGGATAGAACCGCTGGGGCGCAAGAAACGAACGCGTCAGGTCGTGGCGGCCGCCGAGCCCTTCGGCCGGGCCCACGTTGGCGCCCATCAAGGCCGCATATGCGTCCGCCAGTCGCTGGCCGCAAGGCGCCAGCGAGAAGGCCGCCTGCACGCAGGCCGCATTGCCCTCCACCACGTCGGATCGATCCTGCCCGGCCGCTTCCGCGATCCACGGATTGAGGGATCGAACCCGCTCGACTTGCCCCGCCTCTTGCTGCAATTTCCGCAGCATACGAAGTTGAAGTGTAGGGGTTAGCCGGGCGAAATCAACCACATTTCGCGCGATGAGACAGCGGGCGGCGGTTTCCAGCTCCGCCGGATCGACCGATCCGCCGTAGTCGGCCGCCGTTTGGCGATACGCTTCACAGAACTCGCCGAGAAAGCGCTCCTCGCCGACTACATCGACAGGGACCCAAAGCTCGGGCCGCAAGCCGGGGAAACGCATGCCGGCCGCGATGAAGTCGGTGGTGACGCCCGGCAGGTCGCGGCCGAGAAGCGGCTTGCCGGCCAGGCACGCCTCGAGAAAGACCATTCCGAAGCCCTCCGCCACGCTGGTCGTGAGGATGGCGTCGGCCGCCGCCAGGTTTTCGGGAAAGTCGAGGCCGCCGTCGCCGCCGCAGCCGAAGACCGCCGGCAGGCCGAGCGCCGCCGCTGCTTGCCGCCAGGCGTCGTAATTGGCGGCTTCGACCGGATTGATAGGCGAAAGCGTGATTCCGACGGTCGCTGGGGTCGGCCACAACATGGCCCACAACAGCGCTTCACCGAGGTTTTTGCGGCGGATGCCGCGGACCGGATAGAGCAAGAAGGCGTCGTCGTCGCTCACGCCGAACGTTTGTCGAAGTCTCCGCCGCGCATCCACCCGCTGCGGGAGTTCGCCAACGGGGAACACGGGATTGGGCAGCCGCCTCAGTCGCTCGCCGGGGACGCCCAACGCAGCCAACAAGGCGCCGTCGCGGGCGGTGAGCGTAGCGTAGTGGATGTGCGGGGCCTGAGGGTACAGCGATTCGACGAGGGGCGCTGTGCCGAGCATTGCCTGTAAATAGGCGTAATTTGCCGGCCGGAAATCCTCCGCAAAATCGTGCGGCTGTAGCAGCAGACGATACCCCGCGGCCGCCAGCCGCCCGGCCGCCGCCGTCACCGCCGCATTCTTGCCAAGGCTGTGATTGTGGATATGCAGGATCGTCCGCTCCGGCGGACACCCGTGTCGCATGAGCAGCGAGACGATTTCCGCCGCCACTCGATCGGGGGGGACAGGCGGGCCTTCGGCCAATTCCCGCCCGTAATCGGCGTATTCCAGCAGCGGCGTGGCGAGAAGCGTTACGGTCGGCGCGCGGGCGGCGCCGCTGGACTCATACGACCAACCTTCCTTCCGCCCGCCGTACAGGATGACGATGGGGCCTTTGCCGAAAACGTCGGCGGCCAGCACGGCGCCGTTCGCGTCGGTTGTTACCGCTCCGCACGCCGCGAGCGCCCGCAGATGATTCGCGATCACCTGCGTCACCCCGCCGCGGTTGAGGTGGTAGTGGAGAATGGCAAGAGGCATGGTGGCGGCGCCGCCGCTAAATCTCTTCCGGCAGATCGAACGGGCTCTTCATCTTCGGCATGTACAGGCACAGCAGAACCCCGCCGAAATAGAGGACCGTAAGCGGCACGGCCATCAGCAGCATGCTCACGGGATCGGCAGGAGTGAGGAACATGGCGAGCACGAAGATGACCAGGATCGCGATCCTCCATTTTTCCAGATAGTTCTTCACGGAAAAGACGCCGATGCGGTTGAGGAACAGCATCACCAGCGGCAACTGAAAGCTGACGCCGAAGCCGATCGGCAGAAACAACACAAAGCCCATCCACTCGCTGATCCGCGGGTCGGGGTCGATGTTCATCGCCTTGTTGAAGCTGAACAGAAAATCCAGCACCGGCTCGAACACGAAGAAAAACGCCAGGCTGGCCCCCGCCAGGAACAGCGCCAGACTGAACGGCAAGAAGACGTACACGTAGTTCTTCTCGTGCGAATACAACCCCGCGGCGACGAACGCCCAAATGTGCCAGAAGATGAACGGGCTGGCGAAGATGAGCCCCGTCACCACCGCCGCCTTTACCCAAATCATGAACGCCTCGTGGGCGTTGAGGGTTTGCACGCGGATCTCGGACGGTTTGTAGGAGGTAAGCATGACGAGGTTCAGGTGCGGCCGATTGACGAGTTTCGAATACGCGGCGTAGACGAGCATCCGGTTGATCCGCCGCAGTTCGCTGCCCGTGGGCGGCTGGTCCTGCTTCAGCGATTGTTCCAACGTCAGGCGGATATCCTCGTCCTTGCCTTTGCCCAGCGGAGTGGCGGTGGCCGGGGCGAGTTGGCTTAAGAACCCGTCGTCGAGACGGGCCTTTGCCGCGAAGAAAAGCTCCGGTTGTGACAGCGCCGTGTTCAGGGCCGCGACCAATGCGCGCCGCCCCTCGGCGGTTTCTTGTTCCTTGCCCGCCGCCGCGATCTCCTGCACCGCTTGCCGCTGCGGCTCGGGAAGGGCGGCCAGCATCGCCCCTGCCAGGGAACGCTCGTCTTGCCGCGCATCTTCCGTCAGCCGCGCAGCGAGCTTCGCCACGTCATCGAGGGCGATGTCGGTCGCCGCAAACTGATGCCGCTCGATCGCCAGGTCGCCGAAGTGGTCGGGATAGTCGCGGTGAAGCTGTTCGGACAGTGCGAAGAGATCGACTTGCTGCTGCACGGGAATGAGTTCGTAATCGCGAACAATCGTCATTATTTCTGGCGGTACGCGCCCCTCATACTGAAGTTCGAGATCGTCCTTGGCCTTGTCGAGATAATACGTCTCCAACGCGGCTTTGAGCGGCGTTTGAATTCCTTCCACCACGTACTTGGCGAAGTAGGCCCCGACGAAGAACCCGATCACCGCCCACATCAGCGCCCGCATCAGCGACTTGCGGAGTTCCTCGATATGCTCGCCGAACGTCATCGTGGTGTCGGCAAAGAGATTGTCTTGTTTCTTGGTGGCCATCTTGGGCGGGCGGGACTGTTCGATTGGGGGCGGAAAATCTACGATTGGAGCCGTTTCCAATCTTAAGTCCCCCACCTCGAATTCCCAACCCCCAACGCAATGTCCCTCTCCCATCCGTTGCGGTTTACCGACAACTTCCACTGCGCCATCTGGGGCGGCCGCAACCTGGCGGACAAGCTCGGGAAAAACCTGCCGCCGGGCGACGATTACGCCGAAAGCTGGGAGGTGGTCGATCATGGCGCCGATCAGAGCGTCGTCGCGTTCGGCCCGCTGGAGGGCAAAACGTTGGCCGAACTGCGGGCGGAAGACCCGGCCGGGCTGCTGGGGGCTAAACTGGCGGGCGCCGATCCGCCGCCGAGCCGCTTTCCGCTGCTGTTCAAATTCCTGGACGTGCAGGGCCTGCTTTCCGTGCAGGCGCATCCCGATGACGCCCGGGCGGCGCAGCTCGATCCACCCGACTTCGGCAAGACGGAGGCCTGGGTCATTCTCGATGCGGCGCCGGGCGCCAAGATCTATGCGGGACTGAAGGAGGGAGTGACCCGCAAGCGGCTGGCCGAAGCGGTCGCCGCCGGCGAGACCGACACTTGTCTGAATCCAATCCAACCGAGCGCGGGCGACTGCATCTTCCTGCCGGCGGGGGTCTGCCACGCCGCGGGCGACGGCCTGCTGATCGCGGAGATTCAACAATCGAGCGATACCACGTATCGGCTCTTCGATTGGAACCGCGTCGGCGCCGACGGCCGGCCGCGGGAACTGCAAGTCGAGCAAGCCTTGGAGGCGATCGACTACGACTTCGGCCCGGTGTCGCCCCATGTCGAGAAGCCGCTGGTCAAGGAACGCCGCGGCACGGAACTGGTGCACTGCGACAAATTCACGGTGAACCGCTACGAGCTTTCGCAGTGGATCGCGCTGGGCGGCGACGACCGGTTCCGCATCCTGGCGGTGATCGAGGGCGCCGTGTCGCTTGTCGGCGACCCCGCGCAGCGCCCGCTGGCGCTCGGGCAAACCGCCTTACTGCCCGCCGGGGCAGGAAAGGTCACGGTGGTTCCACAGGGCGATGCGGTGGTGTTGGAGATGTTCGCACCGCCCGCCAGAACCAGAGCATTCCGCCCATCAGAATCAAACAGAAGAAAAGCGCCGCGGGCACGAGGGGACCGAGCATGAACGCCGGTTCTCCGTAGCGCTCCCAAAGCCACGCCCACTGCACAACGCACACGGCCGCCGCCAGGCACAGGAACGGGCCGTAGGCGATGTCCTTGCGGCCCGTCAGCGCCCATTGGGTAAGGGCGATGATCACGCCGCAGAACGGCGCGAGGAAGAAGATGATCAGCGTCGATTGCCAGCCGAGAAAGGCGCCGATCATGGCCATCAGCGTCACGTCGCCGTAGCCCATCGCCTCTTGCCCGAGGGCCGCCGAGCCGATGAGCCGGACCAGCCAGACGAGCATCCCGCCGAAGGCCATCCCGCACAAGGCGGAAAACAACCCCTGCCAATGGACAAGGCGGTCGCCGTCGGCCCGCACCCACACGACGAAGATGACGATCACGCCGATCAGGCACATCGCGGCCCGCGTCCAGGAGCCGCGGCCGCGGCAGAGGCTCTCGAGCATGTACACGAAGAACGCCCCGATACCAACGCGGCGGAGCAGCTTCCACCGCACCTTGTCCGAAACCGCAAAGACCCAGCCGAGATAGAGCAGCAGTCCGATGGCCAAGGCGCCAGGGCCGCTGAGCCACGGCGGCCAATCCGGCACACTCAGGTCCACCTGCGGCGCGGTCATTTTCAAGAACGTGACCTGCCATTGGTCGGCGATTCGCTCGAACACGGGCAGTCCGGCGCTCGGAGCCACCGCCATCCAAATTAGCGCCAGGAGTGTGCCGGGGGTGGTGATCGCGTCGGGAACCGTCTTCTCGTCGAGATCGATGAACGTCGCCACCAGCATCAGCGAGAACAGCAGCAGGTGGGCCAGCGCCATCGCATGTAGCGCCTCGGGCGTTGGCCCGGCGATGGGGTTCGACGGGGCTAGCCCCAACGGAAGCAACGGAGGCGGCGGTGTGAGCCGGCCGGTCACTTCCCACGCATAGACACCCGCGAAGATGCCGCCGGTGGCCAACTCCAAAAGGGCAGGGCGTATCCAGTAGCCGCCGCCATGAATCGGGGCCTCCCGCGCTAGGCCGAACCAACCGACCACCGGCAGAAAGTCCTCCCACCGCCGCCGCGGGGCCTTGGGATGCGGCGGCGACCACGGCCCAATCCACCGGGCATTCCACGCCAGGCGGTAAATGCCCCGGTTAATCTGCGTGCCCACCAACAGGCCAAGCACGAAGAACAGCCCGGCGCGGAGTTCAAGGGGCAGTTGAAAGAACCACGGCGACATCGGCGACTTTTTTATCTCGCGGCGAAGGGACTGGGGCAGACGCGCATGTTTTCACCACAAAGGCACGGAGGAAGGCGGAAGGCAAAAAGGGGCCGCCACTTCCTACTTCCTACTTCCTACTTCCTACTTCCTTCGTGCTCTCCGTGGTTCATTTCCTTCACAATTGCTTTTGCAATATCGTCCGGAGTTCGCCCTTGCGTGTCTACCGCAGTTTGGGCGAGGGAGCGATAGAGCGGTTCCCGCTCGGCCAGAAGTCGTTCGGTTTCCGCGAGTCCTCCGCCAGCCGTGAGACTAGGGCGGTTGGCGCCCGAGTTTGCGTCGGCCGCGATCCGCGCAGCAAGGAATTCCGGCGACGCGGTGAGCCACACGACATGCCCGCTCGCGGCGATCCGGCGGCGGTTTTCCTCCCGCAAGATGGCCCCGCCGCCCAGGGCGACGACGAGCCCCGTTTGTTCCGCCAGCGCGGCGACCACGTCGGCTTCCTGGCGGCGGAATGCTTCCTCGCCCTTCTCGGCAAAAATTGCGGCGATGGTTCGGCCCGCCCGGCGGACGATCTCTTCGTCGGCGTCGACAAACGACCGCCCCAGCCGCTGCGCCAAGAGCCGCCCGACCGTGGTCTTGCCCGACCCGCGATAGCCGATGAGATAGAGGTTGTCCATGCCGACCTGTCGTTTAACCCCGAGCCGCAGGCGACGGGATTGGTTGAATTACAGGGGGTCGCCGTCGGCGCCCGCGGCTTGAGGTTAAACGGGTCAGGCCTTGACCCTTACCGCCGCGGTCGCCTCCTTGAGCGCGGCCCGCATCGCGTCCATGGGGGCGTCCACGCCGGTGAAGTGTTTGAACTGCAGCGCCGCCTGGTGGATGAACATCGAGACGCCGGTGATGACGCGGCAGTTGCGCTCCAGGGCGTCTTTGATCAAGAGCGTATGCTCGGGATTGTACACGGTGTCGAAAACGAGTGTGTGCGGCCGCAGGGAATGCTTTTCAAACGGCGACTCATTGACGTTGGGGTGCATCCCCACCGGCGTGCAATTGACCAACAGCGTCGGGGCGACGGAGTGCCGCCGGTCCCACTCGATCGCGCGGCACTGCATCTGGGCGGCCAGGTCCTCGGCCCGTTCGAAGGTGCGGTTGGCGATGACCACGTCCGCTCCCCGCCGCTTCAGGCCGAAGCAAATCGCCTTGGCCACGCCGCCGGCGCCCAACAAAAGCGCCACTTTCTTAGCCAGCGGCGCCTTGCGGCCGGAGGCGCCCAGAACCGTGTCGATGCCGTCCATCGCGGCCCGGTAATCGGTGTTGTAACCAACCAGTTCGCCTTCGCGGTAGATGATCGTGTTGACCGCCCCGATCGCCTTGGCGGCGCCGTCGATCTTGCTGAGCTTGCTGATGACCGCTTCCTTGTGGGGAATCGTTACGCTAAGGCCCTTCACGCCCAGTTCCATGGCGTCGTCGAGAAACGCCTCGAGGTCTTCCTTCGGCACGCGAAACGGCACGTAAACCCGGTTCATGCCCGCTTCGGCAAAGGACGCGTTGTGAATCACCGGGCTGTGGCTGTGGCCGATCGGGTCGGCGATGACGCCGAAGACCTCGGTCTGTCTGTCGATCTTGTCGTAGCGGTAAATCTCCTTCATCTGCGGGAAGCTGAGTTGCCCGGGCGCCATGGTCCGGTCGTGATGGAAGGTCGCGTAGGTGAACGGCGAGCCGAAACGGGCCGCCAGGATACGACTGGGCGTCCCCATATCCCCCATGCACATGCCCACCGTGGGAATCCCTGCATCGCGGACGGCCCTAAGCATCCGCAGGTTGTCCTGCGGCGCATTGGCCATCGTCGCCACCTTGACGATATCGGCCTCTTTCGCCGCCAATCGCCGAATGACACCGGGCAGATCATCGGGCGTTTGGCGGAAGTCGTGCATGCTGACAATCCGCCTGGTTTGGCCGAAACGCGGAATGTCTCCCGCCACGTCCTCCTCCAAATCGACGTACTCGACGCCTTCCGCGATCGCCATCTTCAAGAGCGTAATCCGCGTGCTCTCGTCCCCGGTCCACTTTCCGCCGTCCCGCTCGCGACGGCACGTGATGATGACCGGGCACGGACGGTCGGCGATGACCCGCTTCAGATTCACGTCGCCGTTGATGTAATCAAGCCGCAACTCGACCAGTTCGGCGCCCTCTTCGACAAGGTGCCGGTGCTCGGCGATCATGTGTTTGTGTCGGCCGCGGCCGATGCTGACGCAGATCATGGGGGCTGGTACGCGCTGGGTAGAAATTCTTGTCTTGCGAAATCCGGCATCCTAAACACGGATTCCGAAACGAATTACGTGGGCGGAAGGGGTCGTGGGCGTGCGGACGGGGTCGGGAGTCTTTTTCGGCCGATGTCCTCTCATCGGGTTTGCCGGTCGGGCCGAAAAAGACTCCCGACCCCTGTCTTCCCCGACATTCGGATTTCGGAGTTCCCCCACCATTGTTATTGGGGCCGGCGGAAAACTCAAACCCGCTGAAAGCGGCGGTCGAGTTCTTCGCGGGTGAAGACCAGCGACGTCGGCCGGCCGTGGGGGCAGTGGTGGGAATCCTGGACGCATTGCCGTTGCCGCAGCAATTCATCGACTTCTTCGGGCGTCAGCTTGTCGCCCGCCTTGATCGCCGCCTTGCAAGCGACGCTGTGGAGCAGATGGTCGAACAGGTCGCGTTTTTGAAGCTGGCGGGATTCCGCGGCGATGTCACCAATAAGCTGCCGCAGCATTTCCTCCGGCGAAAGATTCGCGAGCATCGCCGGGTAGCCCGCCACCAGCACCGTGCTGTCGCCGAACGGTTCGACCAGGATGCCGAGCCGGGAGAGCGTCTCGGACGCTTCGAGAACCGCCGCCGCCTCACTCGCGGTCAGCCGCACCGGTTCGGGAACCAGCAACCGCTGCGTCTCCACGGCCCCGGCGAGCGCCCGCTCTCTGAGTTGCTCGTACAAAATCCGCTCGTGCAGGGCGTGCTGATCGATGATAATGACGCCTTCTTCGGTCTCGGTCACCAGGTACCGATTGTGGATTTGCAGCGCCGAAGCGCGGCGCGGCGGGTCGGTCGCCGGCGAAGATGGCGGCGCGCCGGGCGCCGCCGCGTGCGGCGCAGCGGCGCGCTGCAAACGTTCCATCCGATGCAGCGAGAGCGGCGCCCGCCGCTCATCGTCGAACCGCAACTCCAGTTCCCGCGGCGTCTCGATGTTGTCTGCCGCCTCTTGAGCGTCTTCCACATCGTCCGCCAGCGCACGATGCCGCTGGGCCAGCGCCCCCCGGGCCCAGGCCACCAGTTCCTGCCGCCGGGCGTCTTCATCGGACGACGCCTCGCCGCCCGGCGCCGCCTGCGGCTGGCGTTCGTCGTCGGACGGATCCCGCGAAGTCCCGAACGTCGCGGTCAAATCGGTCGCCAGAAACCGCGTGCGAATCGCCCCCAGAACCGCCCCGTACACCCGGCCGCTGTCGAGGAACCGCACTTCCAACTTGCTCGGATGCACGTTGACGTCCACGGCGTCCGGCGGCGTCGTAATCCGCAGAAAGGCGATGGGGTACCGGCCCGTGATGAGCAGCCCGCGGTATCCTTCCGAGAGGGCGTGGGACAGGGCCCGATCCCGAATGCAGCGGCCGTTGAGGAACAGGTATTGCATCTTCTGATTCGCGCGGTGGTGCTTCGGATCGGCCACGTAGCCCGCCACCTTCAGGTCGTCATCATCCGTGGCGATCCACAGCAAGCCTTCCGCCAGCTCGGGACCGAAGGCCGCCGAGACCCGTTCGATCCAGCGATGGGTCGCGGGCAGATCGTGGATCGTTCGCTGGCCGTGCCGCAGGGTGAAGTGGATTGCCTCGTGGGCCATCGCCACCCGCAAAAACGCGTCGGTGCAATGGCCGAGCTCCGTGGAAGTCGTTCGCAAGAACTTGCGGCGGACGGGCGTGTTGAAGAAGAGATCGCAAACTTCGACGGCCGTTCCCACGCCGCATCCGGTGGGCGCCACATCCTGCGATTCCCCGCCGTCCACCACGATCTCGGCGCCGGCCGCCCCTTCGCCCGTGCGGGAACGGATCGCCAGCTTGCTCACCTCGGCGACCGACGCCAGCGCCTCGCCGCGGAAGCCGAAGGTGCTTACGGCAAACAGGTCCTCCGCGGTGCGAATCTTGCTCGTGGCGTGGGGGGCGACGGCCCACGGCAGTTGCTCGGGCGGCATTCCGCAGCCGTTGTCCGCCACGCGGATGAGTTGTCCCCCGCCGCCCTCGAGCGTGACGTCGATCCGCGTGGCGGAGGCGTCCACGGCGTTCTCGAGCAATTCCTTGAGCACGCTCGCCGGCCGCTCGATCACCTCCCCGGCTGCGATCTTGTTGACCACCGACGGCGGTAACTGGCGGATTTCACGTGTGCCGGCGATCCCTGCCATGCCGTTATTCCTCCCCAACCGTCTTCCCCAGCCCGTATTCCTTGATCTTCCGGTACAGCGTTCTGGCGCCGATTTGCAGCAGCCGGGCGGCTTGCTCGCGGTTCTGGTTGGTGTAGCCGAGGGTTTCTTCGATGAACAGCCGTTCGACCTCGGCCATCGGCCGGCCGACGAGGTCTTTCAGGCCGCGCTTGCCGGTCGTTTCTTCCGGCGGGGCTTCGCTCAGTTCTGGCGGCAGGTCGTCCACGTCGAGGACGCCGTCCACGTCGAGCACCACCATCGTCTCGACGAAGTTGCGAAGCTGCCGCACGTTGCCCGGCCAGGGGTAGCGGTAAAACCGGCTCGTCACCGCCGGCGAGACGCCTTTGATCGGCTTGTGGTGCTGCCGGGCGAACATCCGGCGAAAGTGGTCGGTCAGCGGGACAATGTCTTCGGCCCGTTCCGCCAGTGGCGGCAGCTCAATGGTGACCACCTTGAAGCGATGATACAGGTCCTCGCGGAAGCGGCCCTCGGCGATCAGGTCATCCAGGTTGCGGTTGGTCGCCGTGAGAATTCGGACGTTCACCTGGATCGGCGTGTTCTCGCCTACCCGGATAATCTCGCCGTTCTCCAGCACGCGGAGCAGCTTGATTTGCGTGGACATCGGCATGTCGCCGATCTCGTCAAGAAAAAGCGTGCCGCCGTTGGCGTATTCGAACCGGCCCACCCGGTCGGCCGAGGCGTCGGTAAACGCCCCTTTGACGTGGCCGAAGAGTTCGCTCTCCAAGAGATGGTCGGACAGGGCCGCGCAGTTCAGCGCGACGAACGGCCGCTTCTTGCGAGGGCTGTTCTGATGAATGGCCTGGGCGACCAGCTCCTTGCCGACGCCCGTCTCGCCCAGGATGAGCACGCTGGCGTCGGTCGGGGCGATCCGTTTGAGCCGGTCCACGACCGCCTGCATCTTGCCGCTGACGTACACGATTCCCTCGAAACCGAACCGCTCGTCCAGCCGGCGGTGCAAGTCGAGGTTGGCCCGCTTGAGGGCCAGGGACTCCGCCGCCTTGGCGACGGCGGCCCGCAATTTGTCGGGCGTAAGCGGCTTTTCGAGAAACGTAAACGCCCCCTGCTGCATGGCGCTGACGGCCGAGGGCACCGTGCCGTGGCCGGTGACCATGATCACCTCGCACTCGAGCATCCGCTGCCTGGCGAGGGCCAGAATCTTCATCCCGTCCACCTCGTTCATCACGAGGTCGGTGACGATCAGGTCGAAATCGCCCTGCTCGATCTGGCGGGCCCCCTCCGGGCCGGACAGCGCGACGAGGCACCGATGCCCGACCCGCTCCAGGCTTTCGGCCATGCTCCGGGCGTGGGCCTTGTCGTTGTCGATGACCAGTATCTTCAATGGGCCTTCGGGGAGATCGCGTGACGTTTCCATGGCGGTATTGTAGAACGACGAGGCCGGGAATCGAACGGGGCATGAAGAGATCACCGACGACTCCCGCCCCCCTTGCAATGGGACGGCGCCGTGGTTTGCGGTAAGATGGCCGGGGGAATTCGAGGCGCGAAGTTCGAGTTCCGCAACAGATGGCTTCGCCGCGGCCCTGCGGCACGACGGTTCAACAGATGGCTCCGCCGTCGGCCTGCGGCACGACGGCTAAACGGGCCGGACGCCCCCATGCTCACCGCTCCCCAACCCACTCCTTACGATCTCCGTTTTCCCCTCTTCGGCGTGCCGGTGCGGGTCCATCCGTTGTTCTGGCTCGTCAGCGTGCTGCTGGGGTGGAGCACCGATCTGCGGGAGGTGCTGTCGTGGGTGGCGGTCGTCTTCGTTTCCATTCTGCTGCACGAGTTCGGGCACGCCCTGGCAATCAGGTATTACGGCTGGCGGCCGGAGATCACGTTGTATTCGTTCGGCGGGCTGGCCAGCTATCATCCGGGGTATCGGCCGGTCTATTCGTCTTACACCCGCGACGGCGAGAGCACGCGGGGGCAGATCATCATTGCGTTGGCCGGCCCGGCCGCCGGATTCGCGCTGGCGGCGGCGCTCTTCCTCGTCTTCTTCTTCCTGTATCCCAGCGTTCTTGTGGTTTGCGAAGCCGCCCTTTTCGGCACCTACGGCGTCGATCACCTGCTTCACGGCCTGGAAGCGGGTGTCGGTTGGCGGCCGCACGACGCCGACTGGCTGGCGATGGATCCGCTGCGGTCCTCCATCGTGCTCAACCTGTTTTATGTGAACATTTTTTGGGGGCTGGTCAACCTGCTGCCGATTTACCCGCTCGACGGCGGCCGGGTCTCGCGCGAGTTGTTCCTGCACTACACCCTTTCGGACGGCCTGCGTTTCTCGCTGATGCTCTCGGTCGCCGCCGCCGCCGGGATGGCCGTCTGGGGGCTGACGCAGCGGGAGTTCTTCATCACGGTGTTGTTTGGGCTGCTGGCGTATTCCAGCTACCAAACACTGTCCCATGGCTTTGGCGGAGGCCGGCCGTGGTGACCGACGCGACCGCCGCGCCGCCTTCCGCCCGGCTGGTCATGGTCGGCGCCAGCAATGTGGCGCTGGGGCTGCCCGTCATTTTGGAGAACGCTTTGGAGTTGTATCCGGGCCGCATCCGCATCGACGCCGCCATGGGGCACGGCCGGGCCCTCAGCCGCCGCAACGGTTACCTGTGCTGGTCGTACCCGACGCTGCTGGAATGCGGCCTGTGGACGGTGGCGGCGGCCCGGCCGTTGGCGGAGGGCCCGCCGGAATCCCGCGCAGCGATTCTCTGCGACGTGGGCAACGATTTGATGTACGGCGTGGATACCGACCGCGTGGTAGGGCTGGTGCAATCGTGCCTGTCGCGGCTGGCCGGCGTGGCGGACCGGCTCGTGGTGGTCACGATGCCGATGAAGTCGATCAACCGCCTTTCGCCGCGGCGGTTTTTGTGGCTGCGGCGGTTGATGTTCCCACAGGTGACGCTCGATTTGCCGACGCTGTTGGGTCGGGCGCAGGTGGTCAACCAGCAGCTCATGCGGATCGCCGAGCAACACGGAGCGACACTGGTGAGGCCGCCCGCGTGCTGGTTCGGATGCGACCCGATCCACATTCGGCCCCGGTTCCGCCGCGTGGCATGGCGGCGAATTCTGCGGCGGGCATTGCCGGCGACGAATCCCACCGGTTTCGCCAGCGCCTCCCTGCCGTCCGGGGAACGAGCGGCGCTGCGGAAGGCCGCCCACCGGGCGCGGCCCGCACAGTACCGCTACTTCGGCCGCAAGAAGGTGCGGAACCAGCCGGTGGTATCGGGCGAGCGAATTCAGTTACACTGGTTTTGAACAAGTGGAGCGCTGCCGTTGCGTCCTTTCGCGGAGCGGAAGGCGGCTATGCCGGCTGCTGCATCGACAGGCAATGGAACGAGCCGAGGCCCCAGGCCAGTTCGCGGCTGGGGCGGCCGATCACTTCTCGCCCTGGTAATAACTCCGAAAGGACACGGATCGCCCGGGCATCGGCCTGGTCGCCGAACTGCGGCACAATCACGCCGCCGTTGACGAAGACGAAGTTGCAGTAGCTTGCCGGCACGCGCTGGCCGTTTACGGAGAACGGCCCAGGCAATGGCAGCTTGTGGATGCGAAACGCGGCGCCGTCGGCGCGGCGGAGGTCCGCCAGTTCATCGTGCATGGCGGCGAGTTCTGTGAAACGCTCTTCCCTCGCATTGTCACACCACGCCGCCACGATCGTGTCGGGCGCGACGAAGCGGGCAAGCTGGTCGATGTGCCCGTCGGTGTCGTCGCCGGGGATTCCGCCGCGGTCGAGCCAATGCACGCGCTCGACGCCAAGCGTTTCGCGCATGAGCGACTCGAACCGCTTCCGCGTCATGTCCGCATTGCGGGAGGCTGAAAGAACGCAGCGGGATGTGGTGAGCAAATCGCCGGCGCCGCTGCCTTCGATGGCGCCGCCTTCCAGGACCACGACCATGCGCCGCGTTTCGTATCCGGCGATCTCGGCGATCCGGGCTGCGGCCGCGTCGTCCCAATCCCACGGCGGATACTTTTCTCCCCAAGAGTTGAAGCGAAAATTCACGCAGCGGGCGCGGGCCAGAAAGAGCGGACCGTAATCCCGCACCCAGGCGTCGTTTGTCGCGACATCGTGAAGGGTCACGTTGGGGAGATCCGCCAGCGCCGCTTCCGCCTGCCGCCGGGCGGCGCCGCCCGCGAGCAATCGGACCGGCTCGAACGCCGCCACCGTGCGGGCAAACTCAACAAACTCCCGCTGGGCATGCTCCAGGCGACCTGGCCACGTATTGGGATTGTGAGGCCAGGCCAGCCATGTGGCGGCGTGGGGCTCCCATTCGGCGGGCCAACGATCAATCCTCATTCCCGAACCTTTTCAGGATCCCTCCATACGCGTCGATCCGCCGGTCTCTGAGGAACGGCCAGTGGGTGCGGGCCGTTTCGATCACGCGGCGGTCGCACTCCACGATCAAGAGCGATTCTTCATCGTGCGGAGCCTTTTGCAGGATCATGCCGTCGGGCCCGGCGACAAACGACCCGCCCCAAAACGCGAGGCCCTCTTCCATTCCCACACGGTTCACGGCCACCACGTAAACCCCGTTGGCCACCGCGTGTGAACGCATCATGGTTTCCCACGCGCTATGCTGGGCGGCGCCGTAATCGGCCTTCTCGTGCGGATGCCAGCCGATGGCGGTGGGATAAAACAGGAATTCCGCGCCGGCGAGCGCCGTCAGCCGGGCGGCCTCGGGAAACCACTGGTCCCAACACACCAGCGGCCCCACATTTCCACACCGCGTTGGAAAGCTGCAAAAGCCCAGGTCGCCCGGCGTGAAGTAAAATTTTTCGTAGTACAGCGGGTCGTCGGGAATGTGCATCTTGCGATACACGCCGGCGCGTGAGCCGTCGGCGTCGAAGACGAGCGCCGTGTTGTGGAACAGGCCGGCGGCTCGCCGTTCGAAGATCGAACCGACAATGACCACCGCGTGCCGCCGCGCGGCGTCTGCCAACGCGGACGCGGTCGGCCCGTCGAGCGGCTCGGCCTCGGCGAAGTTCGCGTGGTCCTCGCTCTGGCACGGATAAAGCGAGTGAAACAGCTCCGGCAGGCAGACCACGTGAGCGCCCGTTCCGGACGCTTGGGCGATCTGCGCCAGGGCCTGCTCCACATTGGCGGCCTTGTCCGCCACGCATCGCATTTGCACCAGACCGACGAGGACGGGGTTTGTTGCACTCGTTTTCATGCCAGCAGTGTATTATTCGCGGCGAAGGTTGAGCAGTGTACGATGAGTTGACCAGGGAGGCGTGGAGGGCACGGAGATTGGCTGGAAGCGTTGGAGTGAGCGTCACGAAGACCGATTTAGCGCACCGTCGCCAGGTCATGCGGCCGCTCGATTTCCGCCGGTTCGGACGCCGCCTCGTCCCGCTCGCGCGGCTCGTCCAGACGCTGTCGCCGGTCGGAATCATCGAGATCGAGCCGCGATCTTGATTCGTCTTCTGCGGGATGCGCTTCCGGCTCGTCTTTGCATTTTCTCCAGCACATGACCACCAGATACGCGCTGGGCGCAAAATACAGCGCCAGCAGCGTCGCCGCGCCCACGCCGCCGGCGATGACTACGGCCAGGGGCTCCCAGAAGGGGCCGCCAAAGAGCAACAGCGGCGTGAAGCCGGCCATCGTCGTTAGCGTGGTGGAAATGACGTGGCGGGACGATTTCATCACCACGTCGCGGACCGCCAGGGGATCTCCGCCGCGAGCGCGGGCATCCTCGCGAATCGCCGCCAGCACGACGATGGTGTCGTTGATCGAAACGCCCACCAGGCCGATGGCCCCGACGATCGCCATGAAGCCGAAGGGGTGGCCAAAGAAGAAAAGCATCGCTCCGCCAACACCGATGGCCAGCACGCCCACCACGCCGATGATGGCCGCCATTCGGAAGCTGTGGAACGAAAGGACAAGGGCCGCGATCATGATGACCAGCAGCGGGGCCACGTTGCTCATCAGGTTGGCGATCGCATGGTCCAGTTCCGCCGATTCGCCGCCGATCTCCATCTCGTAGCCGGGCGGCAGTTCGAATCCGTCGGCCTCCATATCTTCCAGAAACGGGACGAGCACATTGGCGGGCAGCACGCCGGCGTCGATGTAGACCTTCACCTCGTTCACACGGCGGCCGTTGCGGTGCGGCACGTTGGCGCGTTCGGGTTTGAGGCTCACGTCGGCCAGGGCGCCGAGCGGCACGTGCGCGGAGGGGCGATAGGGGTCGTTCGCGGCGGCGGGGTCCGCGTCCATCGGCAAGTCCTGCCCCGGCCGCACCAGATCGAGAGAGGCGATGTCGCTCCAGTCGCCCCGTTTCTCAGCGCTGATCCGCGTCCGCACCGGCAGTTCTTCGGTCGCCTCGATGACCGAGCCGCCGACCGTCCCTTCCGTCGCCGCGTTGAGCTGCCGGGCGATACTCTGGTGCGACAAGCCGGCGAGCCGAGCCTGCTCTTCATCGACCGTAAGCGCCAGCGTGGGGGCGGTTTCGGCGAGATCCGCCAGGGTGTGCGTGACGTGCGGCATGTTTGCCAGGCGGCCGCGGATTTCCTCGCCCAAACCGTGCAGACGGTCGAGGTCCGGGCCGTAAATCCGCAGCTCGACGGGCGCCTTAAACGGCGGGCCCTGCTCCAATTGCCGCACCAGCACGCGGCTTTGCGGGAAGGCGGCGTCCAACTCCGCCTGTAGCTCGTTCAGCAGCGTCTTGTCTTCCAGGTCTCCGTTCGTGTTGATGATCGCCTGGGCGTACTGCGACGATCCGTCCCGCCGCATGATCACGTTGTAGTAGAAGGACGGAGCGCTCTCGCCAAGAAACCAATCTACCGATTCGATCCGCGGGTTGGATAACAACCGCTCGCGGGCGGCCCGCACAATCCGCACGGTTTCCTCCAGCGAGGCGTGCGGCGGCAACTCGAGTTCGATGTGGAACTGATTGCGGTCTTCCGGCGGGAAGAACTGTTCGGTGAGTTGCGTGTAGCCGAGAAATCCAAGGGCCGGCAAGGCGGCCGTCGCCAGCGTGCTGCGGATGGGTCGCCGGAACATTTGTTCCAGCGTCATCGCGTACCAGCGGCCCAGCCTGCGGTTGGAAATGCCGTGCTGCCACCAGCTTTGGCCGCCGGTGGGCGACTGACTGGATGTCATCGCCGTGATCGCCGCCACCACGGTGAGCGACAGCGCGAGCGACCCGAACACGGCCAGGATCACGCTGATGGCGATGGCATAGACGAATTCCCCGGCCGGCCCCGGCATCAGCGCGATCGGCGCGAACGCCAGGGCCGTGGTCAGCGTCGAGCCGAACAGCGGCATCGCCAGATGTTTGACCATGCGGGTCACCGCCGACCCCGGCGTCAAACCCTCGTGCATCCGCTCGCGGACGTCGTCGACGACGATAATGGCGTTGTCGATCAGCAGCCCCAGGGCGATGATCAGCCCCGTGATCGACATCTGGTGGATGGGGATCTCGAGCACATGCAGCCCGAACAACACAAGGCACGCCGTGAGCGGCAGGGCCAATCCGACAATCAGCGCGGACCGCCATCCCATCATCACGAACATCACGGCGATCACGGCCGCCGCGGCGAAGATCAGGTTGCGGGCCAAATCGGCCATGCGGGCCGAAACGAATTGGTTTTGTTCGAAGACGTACGCGAGCTTCAGCCCCGGCGGAAGCGTGGCCGCGTACGCGCCCAGCCGTGCTTTCACCTCGCGCGACCACAGGTCCACGCGGTAGTCGGGACGGACGCGGGCGGCGGCGACCACGGCCGGCTGGCCCCCGACCAACGCCAGGCTGGAGGCGGGCGTGCGAATCGTCTTGCGGACGCTCGCCACCGCCGAAAGGGGCAGCACCCGATCGCCGTCGGCCGTTTGGATGGGCATGTTGGCGATTCGCCCGAGCGAATCGAGTTCGCTATCAATTTCCAGCAGCAGGTTGTCCTTGTCGCCGCGGAATTGTCCGGCGGCAATCTTGGCGTCGCTTTCCGCTAGCCGCAGGGCTATCTGGTCAACGCTCATGCCGAGGGCGGCGAGGCGGTCGGGATCGATCTCGACCAGGATTTCCTCGTCCGGCTCGCCGAACATATCGACCAGTTCCGTGCCGCCGCTGCCGCGGAGGATTGCTTCCACGGCCTCGGCGTGGCGGCGGAGAATCGCATAGCTCGGGGTGTCGTCCTGCTCCCACACCATGCCGACGACCAGCGCGTACGCGCCGGCCTCCTCGACGTTGAAGTCGGGGTCGAGCACGCCCTGCGGAAACCCGACCTTGGCGTCGTTCATCTTATCCCGCACGCGGGACCAGACCTCATCGACGTTGGTCACGTCGTCCGCCAGCTCGATGATGATGATGGAGATGCTCGACCGCGACGACGACTCCAGCAGCTTGATCTCCTCGATCTCGCGGAGTTCTTCTTCGATCTTCTCGGTGACCAGCGACTCGATAAAGGAAGCATCCTTGCCCGGCGCCAGCGTGGTGATGCTGGCGAAGCGATCGGTCAGCGCCGGGTCCTCCAGCCGGGGCAGCGCCTTCAGGGCGGAAAGGCCCATCACGACCACCAGCCCGACCGTCAGCACGGTCAGGCGGCGGTCGTAATAGAACAGGTTGGCCCACGAACGCTGGGAGTTCATGCTCAACTTTCCTCCGGCGACGCCGCGGTAACGCCGATGACTTCCACCCGTTGCCCGGCCGTCAACCGGTGCGCCCCGGTGGCGACCACGCGATCCCCCTCACTCACGGTCCCACGGACGTACACCCATTCGCCGGAGGTGTGCAGCGTTTCCACGTCGCGCCGCTGCGCGACGGCGGCGCCGCCGGCCCTGGAATCCTCCGGTTCGGCGACGACGTACACGTTCCACAAACCCCGCTGGCCCTGGACCAACGCCCCGGTCGGCAGCCAGAAACCGCGGCCCGCCTCCCGCTCGTGGACGGTCAGCCGGACCGTTTGCCCGGCCACTACCCGCCGGGCCTCGATATCTCTGTCGGTGATTCGTACAACGACGCGGCGGGTGCGGGTGGCGGCCTCCACCTCCGGCAGCACCGCCGCAATTTCGCCCTTCAGTTCGCGATCACGAGTTACGAGTGTGGCGACATCCCCTTTACCCAAAAGACTCGCCGCCGCGACTGGAACGCCAACCCAGGCTTCCAATTGGTCGCTTTCCAGCAGGCGGAACACCGGCGCGCTGACTCCCACCAGACCCCCTTCATCCACGTAACGGGCCGTGACGACGCCGGCAAACGGCGCCGTGAGCACGGTGTCTTCCAGGTTGTGGCCAATTTCGGCAAGCTGCGCTTCGAGCTGTTGGACCACCGCCTGTTGGGCCTCGATCTTCTCGGGCCGCGTGCCGTTGATCAACTCCGCCAGCCGGGCCCGGGCGGCGGCCAACGCCGCCTCCCGCGCCTCGAGGCTGTAACGAACCGAATCGAATTCCTCCTGCGTAATCGCCGACCGGTCTTGAAGTTCTTGCCGCCGCTTGAGATTGAGTTCGGCCAGCGCCACTTCGGCGGACAGCCGCGCCACGTCCGCCTCTTGGGCCACGATGAGTTCTTCCCGGGGACCTTGCTCCAGTTCCTTAAGGATTGCTTCCGCCGCTGTCTTTTGGGCGGTGACCTGCCGCTGGGCGGCGAGCAAATGTCGCTGGTCGAGTCGCGCGAGCTCGTCGCCCACCTCGACCTCATCGCCCTGATCGACAAGGACGGCGAGCACGCGGCCCGGCCGCTCGAAATTCAGCTCCGTTACCCGCGCCGCCCGCACGGCGCCTGTGTAAGCCCGGCGGACTTCGTAGCTATCCAAGTAGGAAACGGTCGCGACCTCCACCGGCAGGGGCGGCTCTACCTTCTGCTTCGCGGCGTCTTCCTGGGCGGCGGAGAGGCGAACCGCCACGGCGAACGCGACCGCCGCCAGCGCCAGCCCGGGAAAACCGATGAGCGACGCCCATCTTCGAACCCGTCGGGAGGTCGCGAGATGCCTGATGTGGGATGTCATCTTGGGGCCTTCGTCAATGCTTTGGTCTGGGGAATAGAATCGTGGCCTCGGCTCCATACCGCGAAAGCGACGGCGGATTCTCCGAATTAGCCGTCGTCACGATACCAGGCCGGCGCAAAATCCGCGTAATCTCCCGCGAACAACTCCTCCCACGCCCGCCGCCGGACCATGCTGTAATCGTAGTCCGACGAGAGCGGCCGCCAACCCTGTCCGTCGAGCAGTTTGGAAAAATTGTGCCACAGGGCCGCCAGTGGATCGCGAACTCCTTTCTCAACTAGCGGAATTCCCGAAGCGATAACCGCGTAGGCCCCTTGCGAGAGCGACCACAGGCCGAAAACGCATTCCTCGGGCGTCACGCCCTTCTCCAACTCCAGATCGCCCGCATCCATGGCGTCGCGGGCGATATCGGCCACAATTCCCAGGCAGCGACCTACTGTGGCCTCCAACTCCTGGCGGCGTTGCGGGGAGGCTTTCTCGAGAATCGCCGGGTTGCACGTGACCCGGATGATGTCCATGTGATCGGGATAGAGGGCGTTCATCAGATTAGACGCCACACCGACGGCCGTCATGCGATGACGGCTTCCTCCCCGAAAATCGGACGCCCGGCGGAACAATTCAAAAAGCTGCTGGTGGGCCGCGATGTCGAGGGCGACGACGATATCCTCTTTGTTCTTAAAGTGTTGGTAGACGGTGCCTTTGGCGTATTCAATGGCGGCGGCGATCCGGTCCATGTTGAGCTTGAGATAACCGCCGCTCGCCAGCATTTCCCGCGCGACGGCAAGAATCCGGGTCTCCCGGTCGCGAATCTCACGCTGTTTGCGGGTAAGGGTGGGCATGCGGGAATGATACCGCGGAATTGACGGATCGTCAACTGTCGGCGAGTCGTCATTTTTGGGGGTGGAATCCAGTGGTCAATTGAAATCTGACCCGATCTGACGTACATTCGGCGAACCGCCCACCACGCGAACCAACGCGGGTTGCCCCGGGCCCGCCGGCGCCCGCCTACCGAAAGGATCGACATCATGCGAGACCTTGCGCGCTGTTTCATTCTGCTGGCCGTTTCCCTTGCCTGCGCCATTGGCCATTCGTCGGCTGTCTTGGCGGCGTCGCGGGACGCGCCGAAGCCGCTGAATTTCATCTTCATTCTCGTGGATGACTGGGGCTGGACCGACGCCGGCTGCCTGGGCAGCGATCTGTACGAGACGCCCCACATCGACCAGTTGGCGAAGGACGGCGTCCGCTTCACGCATGGGTATTCCGCGTGCACCGTCTGCTCGCCCACGCGGGCCGCGGTGATGACCGGCAAGTACCCGGCCCGGCTGCATTTGACCGACTGGATCACCGGCCATCGCCGCAAGAACGCGAAGCTGCGGATTCCCGATTGGACGATGCATCTTGAACACAAGGAGGTCACGCTCGCGGAAGCCCTTGCCGCCGCCGGCTACCGGACGTGCCACGTCGGCAAGTGGCACTTGGGCGACGAGCCATATTGGCCGCTCAAACAAGGGTTTGATGAAAACTTCGGCGGCTACTCGCGGGGCCAGCCGAGCTATTTTTCACCCTACCACATTCCCACGCTCAAGGATGGTCCGAAGGGTGAATACCTGACCGACCGGGAAGCCGAGGAGGCGTGCGGCTTTATCGAGCGCAACCGAGACCAGCCCTTCTTCATTTACCTGGCCCACTACTGCGTCCACACGCCGCTTCAGGCGAAGCAAGATGTGATTGAAAAATACCGCAACCAGGTGGAGCAAAAGGGAGGCGCCCGCCATCGTAATCCTACCTACGCCGCCATGGTCGAAAGCGTGGACGACTGCCTTGGCCGCGTGCGGGCCAAGCTAGAAGAATACGGCCTCGCGGATCGCACGGTGATCGTTCTCACCGGCGACAACGGCGGTCTGGCCATCCGCAACGGCCCCACCGACAACTATCCCCTGCGGGCAGGCAAGGGGTCGAGCTACGAAGGCGGAACCCGCGTGCCGCTGTTTGTGCTGTGGCCCGGCGGCGCCAGGCCGGGCAGCGTGAGCGACACGCCTGCGATTTCCTGCGACTACTATCCTACGATCCTGGAGATGGCCGGTGTCGCAGGAGATGCGGCTCACAACGCGCATGTGGACGGCGTCTCGCTTACGAGCGTCCTCCAAGACCCCAAAACCCGACTCGACCGCGCGATCTACTGGCACTACCCCCACTACCATCCCGGCGGCGCGACCCCCTACGGCGCCGTCCGCGAGGGCGATTACAAGTTGATCGAGTTCTACGAAGACCATCACGTCGAGCTTTACAACCTGGTGGACGACATCGGCGAGAAGAACGACCTCGCGGAAAGCCAGCCGCAGCTCGCCGCCTGTTTGAAAGAAAAGCTCGCCGCCTGGCGGAAGTCGGTGGACGCTCAAATGCCAACGCCGAACCCCAGCTATAAGCCGTAAGCAATCAGCGGCTACATGCCAATCCAGGAGAACCCGTGCCTCCTTCCCAGGCGATCACGATGCCTGGCGCGCTGACCCGCGAACAAGTGCGGGCGGTGGACGCATACGCCACAGAGAAGATCGGCATTCCAAGTCTTGTGTTGATGGAGAACGCGGCCCGCGGATGCGCCGACGTCCTTGAATCGCTGGGGATCGGCGGGCCGGTCGCCATCCTTTGCGGCCGCGGAAACAACGGCGGGGACGGCCTGGCCCTGGCGCGGCATTTGGTGGTTCGGGGCTTCCCCACTCGGGTATCGCTCTTTCATTATGACGAAGCGCTTTCCCCGGACGCCGCCGCCAACCTCCGCTGGCTGCGCGAGACCGCGGTCGATATCCGCCAGACCCGGCCGGAGGACGTCGGCCGCCTGGTCGAAGACGCACCTTGGATTGTGGATGCCCTGCTTGGCACGGGCGCCGCGGGAGATCCCCGGCCGCCCTACGACACGATCATTCGGGCAGCGAATCAAGCGGTGGCGAAGAAGCTGGCGATTGACATCCCCAGCGGGCTGCACGCCGACACCGGCGAGCTCGGCGAGCCGACGTTCCGGGCCGATCACACGTGCACGTTCGTCGCCAAGAAGACGGGAATGACCACGAGCAGCGGCCAACGGGCCTGCGGGAAGATCCACGTCTGCGACATCGGCGTCACCGCCGAGATGATCCACAAGGCGATCGACAAGACATAGCTTTGACTAACGATCACGGCTTTGTCAATTCGCCCCGTCGCCGCACACCTGGCGCACCACGGTCGTCAACTCCGCCAGACGGATCGGCTTGCTCATCACCCGCAGGGCGGCGGCGCGGCGGGCGGCGGCTTCGATTTGGTCGTCGAGGGCCGCGGAAACCAGAATCCACGGAATGATGACCGACCGCTCGCGGATCACCTGGGCCACTTCGAGCCCGGTGAGCTTGGGCATGTGCATGTCGAGCAAGGCCAGGTCGACGGCGTGCTCGGCCAGCCGCTGCACGGCCTGGGCGCCGTCCGCCGCTTGCAGCGTGCGGTATCCACGGGATACGAGCGCCTCGTGAATCGCGGTCCGAAAGGTCGCGTCGTCGTCGGCCACAAGAATGCGGAAGGAGTGGGTCATCGTCGGCAAGATGTGTGGGACCGCGAGATTCCACCATTGCTTTTATTGTAATTCCCCAGGCGGCGGCAAGCGGAAATGCTTTCACGGCAAACAACCATGCCTGCGAGAAGGTGGAGCAAGTCCGGCGCCGTTTGGCATGGGCGCCGCATACCGGGACCGCGCCTCCCGCGACGGTCGAATCCATAACCCGTTTCATTGCAACGAGATACGTCTCTTCTGCTTGTCGCAAGACCGCGGCGAGCGTCGCTCGGGGCGTGGTGGGCTCCGCCGGCGTCTGGCGCCACCTGCCGAAACGGCAGTGTCCGCGACGCTTATATCCCTAATGCGGCCTTCGGCCGCAACCAAAATCCGAAGCACGAATATCGAAATCCGAAACAAACCCCAAATACGAAATTCGATTGTTCAAAACATCCCCATGCGCTTCCATGCACGGGCGGCGGTTTCCTGGGCCGGCAACCATGATTCCGCCGGCGCGGTTTTCCGACTATTATGACGGATTCGCTCCGCCTGCCCGAGTCGCCCCAATGTTGCAGGACGTCTTCTGTGACTGAAGTTCAACCACTCTCGTTTTTCCAGCGATACGAATTCACGATCCGCCGGTTGCACTCGCTCACCGGGATCGTCCCCGTCGGCGTGTATCTGATCATCCACATCCTGACCAACGCCAGCGTCGTCAACAGCCCGGCGACCTTTCAGCAAAACGTCTACTCGATCCACACGTTCGACACGCTGCTGCCCGCCATCGAGTGGACGTTTATTTTCCTGCCGATTCTGTTCCACGGCGGGCTGGGCGTGTGGCTCGCCTTTACCGGCGCGTCGAACACGCGGGCTTATCCCTATCCCAACAACATCCGGTATTTGCTGCAGCGAATTACCGGGATGATTGCGGCCGTGTTCATCCTGTGGCACGTATTGCACATGCACGGCTGGTTTCATTTCGACTGGTGGAAGGCCGCCGTGGCGTATCCCCTGGGTGGCGCCCAGTTCCGGCCCTTCAACGCGACCAGCACCTCGGCCCTGGCAATGCGGGCTTCGGCGATCATTCCCGTGCTCTACGCGATCGGCCTTTTGAGCAGCGTCTATCACTTCGCCAACGGCATCTGGACAGCGGGAATTACCTGGGGGGTGTGGACCAGCGCCGCCGCCCAGGTCCGGGCCAGCGCCGTGTGCGCCCTATTCGGCGTCGGCCTGGCCTCGGTGGGGATGACGGCCATCGTCGGCTTATGGACGGTGGACGTGCAATCCGCGATCCAAATGGAAGAAGCGATGTACCAGTCCAAACTCGCCTCCGGCGCCATCCGCGAAAACGAGGAGAAACGCATTTCGTCGTTGCCGTGGCATGAAGAGATCAAGAAGGAGTACGGCGTCGCAGACGAAAAAGGCGGCGACAGAGACTCCGAGAAATGAGTTCGGAGTATTGAGGACCGAGTGCCGAGCACGGAATACTTCGTTGTCACCGACAAGCCCACGGCTCACAGCCCCGCAATCTCATGGCCCAAAAACGCGTTGTCATCATCGGCGGCGGCCTTGCCGGTTTGGCCGGCGCCATGAAGCTGGCCGAACTCGACGTGCATGTCGATCTGATCAGCCTCACGCCCGTCAAGCGATCGCACAGCGTCTGCGCCCAGGGCGGCATCAACAGCGTGAACAATCAAACGCGGCAGATTGGCGATAGCGAATGGAAGCACTTCGACGACACCGTCTATGGCGGCGACTTTCTCAACCACCAGCCGCCCGTCAAGGAGATGGCCGAGTGGGGGCCGCGGGTCATCGATCTGATGGACCGGCTGGGCGTCACGTTCAACCGCACGCTGGAAGGCTTTCGCGATCATCGCCGCTTCGGCGGGACGCTCTACAAACGAACCGCCTTCGCCGGCGCCACCACCGGGCAGCAACTGCTGTATGCCCTGGATGAGCAGGTGCGACGGTGGAAGGTCGCGGGCAAGATCTCGATGTACGACCACTTCGATTACCTTGGCCCCGTGCTGGATGAGAACGGCCGTTGCCGCGGCGCCGTCGCCCAGGACCTCATTTCGATGGAGATTCGGGCGTTCCCCGCCGACGCCGTGATGATCGCCTCCGGGGGCTGCGGACTCATCTTCGGCCGCTCGACGATGTCGATGGCCTGCACCGGCAGCGCGGTCAGCCGCTCCTACCAGGCCGGCGCCCGCTACGGCAACGGCGAGTTTATCCAGGTCCATCCCACCGCCATCCCCGGCGCCGACAAGTTGCGGCTGATGAGTGAAAGCGCCCGCGGCGAAGGCGGCCGCGTGTGGGTTCCCCAAAAGCCGCAAGACCCCCGCGACCCACGGCAGATTCCTGACGAAGAACGCTACTATTTCCTGGAAGACCGCTACCCGCAGTACGGAAACCTCGTGCCGCGCGACATCGCGACCCGCGAGATATTCAACGTGTGCGTGTCCGAGGGGCTCAGCGTCGAGAAAGACAAGCAGTGCGTTTATCTCGATCTGACTCACATCCCCCGGCGGGAACTCGACCGCAAGCTCGGCGGCATTCTGGAAATCTATGAGAAATTCCAGGGCGTGGATCCGCGCGACGTGCCCATGAAAATTTTTCCGGCCGTCCATTACTCGATGGGCGGGCTGTGGGTCGATTATGAGCGGACCGCGGCCGGCGGGCTCGACCTCGGCCATCCGAAGAACCAGCTCACCAGCATCCCCGGACTCTACGCCATCGGCGAGTGCGATTACCAGTATCACGGCGCCAACCGGCTCGGGGCCAACTCGCTGCTCTCATGCATCTTCAGCGGGCTGATGGTCTCTCCCGGCGTGGCGATGAGCATTGGCTCGCAAGGCAAGCTTGCCGGGGATGAGGCGACCCGCTTGTACGAGCGTGAGGTTTCCCGGCACAAAGCGGCGTTCGAATCGCTCGTATCCCGCGACGGAAAAGGGGAGAACCCCTACCTGCTCCACCAGGAGATGGGCGACCTGATGACCCGCACGGCCACCGTCGTCCGCCACAACGCCGATTTGGAGAAGGCATACGTCACGCTGTGCGAACTCGAGGACCGGGCCGCGAAATGTTCGCTTTCGGACACGGGCCGCTGGACCAATCAAAACCTGGTCTTCACGCGGTCGCTGAGGGACATGTTCCCGCTGGCCAAGACGATCGTTCGGGGGGCCCTGGTCCGCAATGAATGCCGCGGCGCCCACTACAAGCCGGAGTTCGCGATGCCGGGACTGAAGTCAACGGATCGCCTCGAACGCCGCCGCGAAGCCGAGGCCTGGGTCGATCGCTTCGAGAAGAACACCAGGCAGTGGCTCAAATCGACGATCGCCCAGCTCGACAAGGACGGTGACCCCCAAATCCATTTTGAAGAAGTCGATACCTCGATCATCCCCCCGCGCCCGCGGCTGTACGGCCTGGTGGGGGCCGAGGTGATCGACGAGGTTTGGAAGGAACGGGCACAGCGGCGGGAAACGGGGGACACGAGACCGTTGGAGACCAAGGGGGTGCCCGTCGCCCCATAAAGCCGCGACCGCCGGTTGCGGAAAACACCTGCCATTCGTTGTCGCGCCGCGTTTCTCAGGACGCTCGCAATATGTCGAAAAACATTCGCTCTCAAGATGGGCGCCCCGGCGTCAGCGGCGACGGCCAGCGGCCCGAATCATTCGACGTCCGCATCAAACGCCAGGACGGCCCCGACGCCGAACCTTACTGGCAGCGCCACCGGGTAAAGTACGAGCCGGATATGAATGTGACGAGCGTTCTCCAGCGGATCGCGGCCAACGCCAAAACCGCCGACGGCCAGGACGTCGCCCCGGTCGCCTGGGACAGCAACTGCCTGGAAGAGATATGCGGCTCCTGCACGATGATCGTCAACGGCAAGGTGCGGCAAGGCTGCACCGCGCTGGTGGACCGCCTGCTCGACGAGAATCCCTTGGAAATCGAACTGCAGCCGATGACGAAGTTCCCCGTGCTGCGGGACCTGGTGGTGGATCGCTCCCGCATGTTCCACGCCCTGGAAAAGGTGCAGGCGTGGACGCCTGTGGACGGTTACTACGACGCCGGATCGGGCCCCAAGGTCTCCCGCCAGGCCCAGGAAGACGCGTACCCGCTCTCCAAATGCATGACCTGCGGCTGCTGCCTGGAAGCGTGCCCGCAATACACCAGGGTGGAGTTGAAGCGGCTGCCCGATGAGAGCGACGAAGACTTCGAGCGGCGGAAGAAGGCCGCCCACGACCGCACGTTCATCGGCGCCCACGCCATCAGCCAGGCGATGCTGTTCAATCGCCATCCCACCGGCAGGCAGATTGCGGGCGAACGGCTCGACGCCTTAACGGAGGCGGGCGGCGTCCAAATCTGCGGCAACGCCCAGAACTGCGTGGCGGTGTGCCCCAAAGAAATCCCCCTCACCCGCAGCATCGCCCAGGCGGGCCGGCAAACGACCGTGCACCTGTTTACGCGGTGGTTCGACCGATAGCCTGGGTTTTTTTTAAGGTTTTTCTCGCAGCGGCGCGGCGGCCCAGCGAAATGATTTGTGATCGAGTTTTTAGGGAGGGATGGGCGATGTCTGAAAATGAAATTGGCACGAAGATTCTCGACGCGGCGTTCGCGATCCTGTTTTCGCAGCAAATCGAAACGGAGCCACGACCGTGAGGGAGTGGCCGCGGCAGGGGTAACGGACGCGGGGGGCCGCTTCCTGACGGGCGCGGCTCGGCTCGGCGGGACGCCCCGAACCCCCCGAGCCCCGAAATCAACGCCGTCGCGTGGCGCCTGCTGCCATCAGCAGCGCTGGCGTGCCATCTTGCGAAAGGGTTGATTCTCCCAGTCGCCGATCCATTCGTGCCATTCCCTTGCACGTTGAACCCGAATTATTCACCAACCCGTTGCAATTCAATTGAAACCATTGCGTGATCTCCTGCGTCCATAGGGGTAAACGAACCAAACACCCTTTGACACGGAAGGATCACGCGATGGGTGAAGCTCAGGGTGCTCTGTTTGAACCGGAATTCAATCGGACGATCAAGGTTCACGTCCGTCCGTGGTTCTTCCTCTCTTGATTTGCGCCAAGCCGCGCGGTGGCCCTTCCTTCCGTTCGAACATGCGCCCGGTTGTTAAGCGGCGCCGTCGCTGTCATCTTGGCGCTAAGACCAATGGCCCATTCCCCCAACCCGGGAGATTTCTCGCATGAAAACCGCCACCATCGAAACCAACAAGGGAACCATCGAGTTGGAATTGAACGACGATAAGGCCCCCAATACCGTCGCCAACTTTGAAAAACTCGCCGGGCAGGGCTTTTACGACGGGCTTACCTGGCACCGGGTGATCGAAGACTTCATGATCCAGGGTGGCTGCCCCAAAGGGACGGGCACGGGCGGCCCCGGCTATTCGTTTGAGGACGAGTTTCACCCGGATCTCAAGCACGACTCGCCCGGCGTCCTTTCGATGGCGAACTCCGGGCCGAACACGAACGGCTCGCAGTTCTTCATCACGCACGTGCCGACGCCGTGGCTCGACGGCAAACACTCCGTATTCGGCAAGGTGACCCAGGGCCAGGACGTGGTGGATGCCATCGCGCAGGGCGACAAGATCATCAAGATTGCGGTGGCGTAAGGCCCCTTGCGAGTCGTAACCCATTACAGCCAAAGACATTAGCGGATATGCCCGCTACCCGGCGCGCGACGAGGAACGCCTGCCCCGATTGCGTGCGATTCTGTGAGATTTCGCCGACGCGAACGCATCCCTGGAGAAACCGACGCGCATGTCCGCCATCCGCACGTTCATTGCCATCGACCTGGTGAAGCCCGTCGTCAACAGGGCGGCGGAATTGATTTCGCGGTTGGCTGGCGTGGACGCCAAGATCAGTTGGGCGGACGCCGACCACATGCACCTGACGCTCAAGTTTTTGGGTGACGTGCCCGAGACCGACGTCCCGCAGGCGATTGCGGTTACCAGGGAGGCGGTCGCCGGATTCGGGCCGTTTGCGATTCGTTGTGCCGGGGCAGGGGCATTTCCGTCGCTCGAGCGGCCGCGGACGGTGTGGCTGGGCGTGCGCGACGGTGCCGACGAACTGGTGGAACTGAACGAGCGGATCGAAACCGCCCTGACCAAGCTGCGGTTCCCGCGGGAGAACCGCCGCTTCACGCCGCATGTGACGCTTGGCCGCGTCCGCCGCCCCGGCCCTGGCCTTGTGGAACTGACCCGTCTGCTTAAGGAGAACGAGGAGTTCGAAGCGGGCCAAACCGACGTCGGCGAAGTGGTCGTCTATTCCAGCGAACTGACGAAGCAAGGCCCCGTGTATGCGGCGATGAGCCGGATACCGCTCACGTAGCCCTGACCATTGGTCAGGGAACGGGCGATTGTTTCGCGGACCAGCGTGTTTTGCCCCTGCCGCGCCGCTCTCCCCGGCCAATGGCCGGGACTATGTTGACGTGGCCAGTTCCTTCGTCTCCTTCGCCAGCCGCAGCAGCAGCAATTCGAGCGCGAGGCGGGCGCGGTTGTCGCGGGAGTGGCTGCTCTTGAGCTTCAGGTCCGTTTCCTTGAGCCATGCAAATAGGGCCAGGGCCCGTTGGCGGCCGAGTTGTTTGAGTTGCTTCTCGCCGCGGGCGAATTCCTCGCGTTTCCATTTGAAGAAGCCGGCGTGCTCCATGGCCTGGGCGAGCGAGATTTTCCGCCGGCTGCGTTCGGCCTCTTCGTAGGCGCGGGCCGCCGCCGCGTACCGCCGCAGCCACCACGCGACCTGGCCAAAGATGGCCTGGGGGGCATCGCCCGCCGCGAGCAGTTCGCCGAGCAGTTCCATCGCGTGGGCGGCGTCGCCGTCGGCGGCGTGGTCGAGCATTTGCCAGGCCGTTTGCGTCCGCCAGCCCCCGACGACCCGCGCGGCCAACTCCGCGGTGGGAGATTCGCCGGGCTTGACGTAAAGGGCCAGTTTGGCCAGTTCCTGATCGAGCAGGCCGGGCTGCGGGCCAACCAGTTCGTACACCACGGCGGCCGTCTTGCGGTCCAATTTCAGATCGTGGGCCGACTTCGCCCAGGCGGTCATCCAGCCGATGACGGCGCCGTCGTCCACGGGCGGATTTTTGCCGCGGCCAGTCGTCGGCAGCCGGCAATCGATGGCGAGGCCATCGGCCGCCACCGCCTTGTAAAACCGGGTGTTGGCCGGAAAGAACTTCACGTCCAACACCAACGCGCCGCTGGCGAATGGCCTGGCCGGGTACGGTTCGAGGGCATCCCGGTAGCGGGAGATGAAGGCGTCGGCGTTGGTGACTTCCACCAGGCTCTTGCCGCCGCCGAAAAGGGACTGCGTGGCGAGGGCGTCGGCGACGTCGCGCCACTGGGCTGAGTCGCCGTCGAGCGAAACGTCTGGGGGAACGGTCGGGTCGCCGGCGGCCACGGCCCGTAACGCCCGCCGGGCGATCCGCTTGAGAAACGGCTCGTCACCAAACGCGACGACGATGCCGGGCAGCGACGCGGGCGACCGGGCGAGCCAATCGAACACATGCGTCGCCGCTCCCGCCGCTTTGGTCGAACCTCCGGCAGCCGTCTTTCGCTTGGCCATGGGGGCGAGTATACGGCGCCGATCCAGAGGCGGCTATCTTCCCATGCCCTGGATGCGGCCCCGTGGGGCCAGCCCCTCGTTGTTCAGCGGGTCACGCAATTCGTGCGATCCCACATTCCCGGCGACGTCGCGGGCTTCCAGCCGCAAGTAGAACTCTCGGGGGATGGCGCCGTCCACATTCCAGATGTAGCCGCCCATGTTGGGCAAGTCGTGGGCGATGGGCCGCCAGGCGTCGAGCGGTCCGCCGCGGTAGAGCAAGCGGATTGGCCGCTCGGCGAGCCGCTCGTCGTCGGCCCGCCAGCGGATTTCAAGTTGGCCGGCATGTGACCCGCGGCCGAAGAGGGCGGCGGTCATCTCGCACCTCGGCGGCGTCCAATCGACGCCCACGGTCACGTCGGGCTGCTCGCCCGGTCGCGGCCGCGGCCCGGCGACGCCGTTGCCCGCGGTGATAACCATCCGGTAGCCGAAAACGCCCTCGGCGGGCGCCGTAACGCCAATCGGCGAGTGGCGATCCTCGTCCTCGCCGGCGATCGTCCAGGTTTGGCCGCCGTCTTCGGTCATCCACAGTTCGACGCGAGCTACGCCGGTTGGTCCCACCGCGTCGACGTTGTAGTGCAAGTCAAATTCGCGGGTGTTGGTCCAATCGACGTTCGCAGAAGGCGGAGGCGCCGGCGCGTGCCCCGTGGGGCCGGTGCGCGGGGCAGGGCGGTCCTCCGGTCCCGGCCGCTCCCGCTGGAAGTCCGCGAATCGGCCGGGACCGCCCTCCTGTGATGGAGCGGCCGCCGTCTCGCGGGGCGGGCCATCGCCATAGCCCCGCGGAAGCTGTGGCTGCGGCCAGCGGGACGCCAGCCACGGTTGGGTATTGGCCGCCGATGGTTTGCGCGCGTCGGGCGTGGCGGGCTTTTCGCGGCGATCCGCTATTCCGGGTTTGCGACGGGCTTCGTCCGCCTGGCGGGGTGTGAACCGCAATTCCCGATGGACCACCGTTTCATTCCCCGCCACGTCCCGCACGCCGCCGCGGATGAGAACCAGCCCGGCGGCGCCCCGTGGAAACCACATCGCCTGGCCGGTGGCCGGTTTTCCAGGCGCGGGGAGGGAAAGGATGTCGTGCGGGGCAGGCCGCCAGGGTTCGTTCTCGCCGAGCCGATATTCGATGGTCAACGAACGGAGGTCGAGTCGCGGATCGTCCGCCGTAAAATCGACGTTCACGGCCCCGCCCCCATCCACGGCGCCGTGAATGGTCAACTGCGGAGGCGTCGTATCGACGATCACGCGGAGTTCGGTTTCCGGCTCGGGCTCGGGAGTCGCCAGCGACCGCATCGCCGTCGCAGTCGTTCGCATCGCAAACCAGTATTCGCCGTCCGCCGGGGCGGAAAACACGAAGCGACCGTCCTCGGCAGCGGCCCTGGCCACGGGCCGCCACGTCGCTGCGGCATCCGTAGAAACCAATAACTCGTAGCTCGGCTGGCCGAACGGGTCGGCCCCGGCCTGCCCCGCCGGCCGAACCGGGGTCTTGGCCCGAAACGGGACCACGAAAGTCCGCTGCCGCGTGGCGATTGCGGGCGGCTGGGCGGTCGTCGGCGCCCAGCCGCAGAGAACGACGAAGGCGCCCAGGAGAAACCGGCCGGACGCTTGCGAGATGAAGTTGTGATTCATGGCAAAGCGGGAAGAATGGGCCGGCGCCGACGGCCGGCCAGGGCGGAAATAAGGAGATGCGTCGTATCTTCCCTTATCGGCACAACCCGAAGGTGGGATTGAGGCGAACGCCCCGCCGCCTTTTCGCGCTTTTCACGGCCGGTCTCCTCACCGTAAGATGAAAGGCGCGGTCGAGGATTCTCGACCTGAGACGATTGGCGCGGTTTGGTCGGAAGTCGGCGTTTGGCGCTGTGAATCCGCGATTCCTATTGCGATTGTTAGGCGCGACGTGAAGGCCGCGCCGATCGTGTTGCTTCTGCCGGGTCATCCCTGGGAAGCTGTTGCGGTCGCTCCACGCAATACCGGTTACAGTGGCGGTAAAACGGCAGGAAATCGCGGTTTGCCGGCGTGCAAGCTGTGCTTGCTCGGTGGGAATTCCGAGAATTAAAGACGGCATACGCGGGCGCCAGCGGCCTCGCTGTGTCCGTCGATGCCCTGGGACGATTATCGCGGTTTTTCCTTAACGCACGATCCAAGCGAAGATACCTTTCGTATTGTTGGCTGAAGACGCTCGCCGAACCGAAGGATGCAACCCGGAAGACCATCCTTACACGGCCCAGAGAGGCGATTCGATGATTGATTTCACCAGCTCGAGTTTGCGGACAAGGATGCCCCACCCGGTAGGATGCGGAGTTTTGCCCGGCGCCATCGCCGGCGCCACGACCCGCGTGACCGCTTGAGCGACCTCACTGACACGACAACCAGCGGCCGGCGGAAATCGCCGGTCTGGCCGCAAACGCGAACAAAGGAGTGGACATGCCTACGGGTACGGATGGAGGAAGCCGACGGGGCGGCGCCGCAAAAAAGAACGCTTTCTGCTCGTTCTGCCGCAAGAGCTACCGGGACGTCGGCCCGCTCGTCGAAGGCCCCGGCGACGTTTATATCTGTGGGGAGTGCATCGAGCTGTGCCAGTCGATTCTCGATCAAGAGAAACGCCGTCGCGGCTCGCCGAAAGAGCTGTTCCGCGAAATCCTCACGCCCCGCGAAATCGCCGCCCGGCTCGATGAATACGTGATCGGCCAGGACTCGGCCAAACGGGTCCTTTCCGTCGCCGTGCACAATCACTTCAAGCGGCTGATGCTCGGTTTTGAAGGCTCGGATGTCGAGCTGGAGAAATCGAACATCCTGCTGGTCGGCCCCACCGGGTGCGGCAAAACGCTTTTGGCCCGCACGCTGGCCCGCGTGCTCAACGTGCCGTTCGCCATCGGCGACGCCACGACGCTCACCGAGGCCGGCTACGTGGGCGAGGACGTCGAGAACCTCTTGCTCAAACTGCTGCACGCGGCGGACTTCGACATCGAGGCCGCCCAGCGGGGCATTCTCTACATCGACGAGATCGACAAGATCGGCAAGACGTCGCAAAACGTCTCGATCACGCGGGACGTCTCCGGCGAGGGCGTGCAGCAAGCCCTGTTGAAAATGCTGGAAGGCACCACCGCCAACGTGCCCCCCCAGGGAGGCCGCAAGCATCCCGAGCAGCAATACATCCAGATCGACACCTCCAACATCCTCTTCATCTGCGGCGGAACCTTTACCGGTATCGACGACATCATTCGGCGGCGACTGGGCCGCCGCACCATCGGTTTCGGCCAGGGCAGCGGCTACCGCGAAGAGCGGGAAATGGCGGAACTGCTGCCGCAGGTCATCAGCGACGACCTGTTGGCGTTCGGGCTCATTCCAGAACTCATCGGCCGGCTGCCGGTCGTCTCCGCCCTCACGCCGCTGGATGAAGCAGGGCTATTGCGGGTGCTCCAAGAGCCGAAGAACGCGTTGGTCAAGCAGTACCAGACGCTCTTCGAGATGGAAAGCAGCGAGCTGACGTTCACCGACGAAGCCCTTCAGGCGATCGCTCGCAAGGCCCTCGACCGCGACACCGGGGCCCGCGGCCTAAGAAGCATTATCGAAAGCGTGATGCTGGACATCATGTACGAGCTGCCGGACCAGCCGCGGGGATCGAAGTACGAGATTACCTGTGACGTGGTCGAGGGCCGGGACCGCCTCTTCAAACTGCCGGAAGCATTGCCGCAGCCGGAAGCGAAGAGCGCCTAAGGAGATCGGCAGATTCAACGGTCCCCTCCCGTGCCCGCGCAGCGGAGAGGGCAGGGTGAGGGATGGTAAATTCGTATCTGCCGATCGCCTAACGAGCCCGCCGCGTACGCAAGGGACCGTACGGCAGGGCCAGCGACGCGGCCCTTAATCGCGTTTTTGAATGAACGATGGCCGCCATCGCCCCCAACGCTCCCGACGCGGCGCCGCTCGTTACACGATTGTGCGAGCGTTTTGACTACGTCCGCGGGCAGAGCCGCTTCCTTACCGAAACGCTCGCGCCGGAAGATTGCGTCGTGCAGGCGATGCCCGATGTGAGCCCCACGCGGTGGCACCTGGCCCATACCACGTGGTTCTTCGAGCGATTCCTGTTGCGAACCGTTCATCCGGATTTCGCGCCGTTTCACGACGGCTTCGAGTATCTCTTCAACTCGTATTACAACGCGGTGAGCCGGCAGTTCCCTCGGCCGCAGCGGGGCGTTCTCTCCCGGCCAACGATGGCCGAAGTGACCGACTACCGCGAGACCGTAGACCAGCAGGTGTGTGAATGGTTGGAGCAGGCCGAGGGGACGCGGGACGCCGAACCGCTCGCGGTCCTCGAACTGGGCCTGAACCACGAAGAGCAGCACCAGGAACTGATGCTGACCGACATCAAGTACAATTTCTCGGTCAATCCGCTGCTGCCGACGTACCGGACGCATACGGAGTTCCCCGTGGGCCAGCCGCCGGGGCCGCTCACGTTGGCGCCGTTTGATGAGAGTGTCCACGCGGTCGGCCACGATCCGCGCAAGGCGGACGGCTTCAGCTACGACAACGAGGGTCCACCGCATCGCGTGTTCTTGGAGCCGTTCGCCCTCGCCGATCGGCTGGTAACCTGCGGCGAGTATTTGGAGTTCATCGAGGACGGCGGCTACCGGCGGCCGAAACTGTGGCTCTCGCTCGGCTGGAACACCGTCCACGAAAACCGCTGGGAGGCGCCGTTGTATTGGCTGCGCCGCGACGGCGCCTGGCATGTTTTTGGCCTGAGCGGGCGCAAACCGCTCGACCCGCACGCGCCGGTCTGCCATGTCAGCTATTTCGAAGCCGACGCCTATGCCCGCTGGGCCGGCAAGCGGCTCCCCACGGAATTCGAATGGGAAGTCGCGGCGCAACGGCAAGAATTTGTGGGGCCGTTCCTGGAACAGGGGCAACTCCATCCTCAACCGCTCAAGCCGCTCGCGGCCAGGCGCGGCGAACAACCCCCGAAGCAATTCCACGGGGTCGCCTGGCAATGGACCAGCAGTTCCTATGCGCCGTATCCCGGCTATCGCCCGCCAGAGGGCGCCATCGGCGAGTACAACGGCAAGTTCATGTGCAACCAGTACGTGCTCCGCGGGGGCAGCGTGTTCACGCCGCAGACCCATTACCGGCCGACGTACCGCAACTTCTTCCCGCCCAACGCCCGCTGGCAAATGACGGGAATTCGGCTGGCGGATGACATCCGATAGCGATTCGGCGGCTCGGCGGTTCGCTACGGCGGCGGATTCGGCCCCAGCGCGTTGGTCACCAAGGACCGGATGACCTGGTTCGAGAACTTCCGGTCGTCGGGAATCGGAAACGGGGCGATGACTCCCTCCCGGTCGTAGACTTTGTAATACGGAATCGAATCGCCGATTTCGAACGCGGTGACCGCCTCGCCCGTTTTGTACTTGCTGACGAAGTGGGTAATGTTGTCCCCCTTGGCGCCCACCTCTGCCAGGAATTCCTTTACCCCGTGTGACTCGTCGGGGCTGTCGAGGCTGACAGTGATCACGGCGAAACCTCGGCCCTCGAATTCTTCGGCCAGGGCGACGGTATGGGGCATTTTCCCCTTGCAGGGATTACACCAGGTGGCCCAGAAATCGACGAGCACGACCTGCCCGCGACGCCGATCGATTTCCGCCGCGAGTTCTTCCGCCCCGGCCAGCGCAAGCTCGATTTCCCCGGGTGAGACGCCTTGCCGCAGTCCGGCGCCTCCGTCGATGGCCGTGAACTCACAGCCGGGGGCGCCAACCAGTGCAGCGAGCGCAAGCAGACCGGCCGTGCGCCACGAAAGATGGCTCGGTTTCATCGGTATCGTTCCTTGCTTCCCTGTGTGGGATGGAAGGGGGCAGGCGCCGCCGGAAGATGTTGCCCGGCGCGATCACCATTTAATGCCGCAGCCAAACTGCTTGGTGACGGCGACTTCCGGCTTCTTGCCGGCGAGAATTGCGTCTACGGCGTTGGCCACGTGCGGCGTCTCCGGGTTCTTCATGTCGTCATCGAAGGAACCCATGTACGCCACGCGGCGGTCGCCGTCGAGTACGAACAGGTGCGGGGTGCAGGTGGCGCCGTAGGCCCGGCCGCTTTCCTGCGACTCGTCGTAGATGTAGGGGAAGTTGAAACCTTTCTCCTCGGCCCGCTTTTTCATGCCGGGCAGCCGGTCCCCGTCGCGGTCGTTGACGCAGATGGCCACCAATTGCACGCCCTTGTCGGCATAATCCTTCTGGAACTGGATGAAGCGGTCCTCGTAAGCCTTCGCCACCGGGCAGTGGTTGCAGGTAAACGCGACAACGAGCACGTCTTTGTCCTTGAACGTCGCCAGCGTGACTTCCCTATCTTCGACGCTCGTACCGCCGAGCGGGGGAGCGGGGTCGCCGATGCTGAGTTTGGGTTTGTCCTTTGCCTGAGACTGGCAAGCGGTGAACGCCAACAGCGCGACCGCAATAAACACGGCAATTCGGCTTTGCATCATAGTTTTCTCCCAAGGGTACGGGTGCAGCAAGGGCGCGGCGGCGCCAAACCGCCGCGTCAGTCCATTGATGTCGGCCAAACGCTCGAGGTTACCCGGACGGCGCCTGGATTAGCCCCGACCAGTGGTCGGGGAATGGGCGGACGCATCGCGTTTTCCGTCTCACTGCGGAAGAACGCGGGGAAGCGGACTGCCGACGCTTGCTCCCTGCCAATGGTCAGGGCTATTTCTTCCCGACCAATAGTCGGGGCTATGGGCGCGCCAGCCGTTGCAGGACTTCGGCGCCCGCCCGGATCGTGTCGTCCGGCGTCGCATAGGAGAGCCGGAAGTGGGTGTCGTGGCGGCTGAAAACCTTGCCAGGAATGATCAACACGTTGTTGGCGATGGCCCTTTCCACGAACTCGCTTCCGGTCATCCCGTTGGGCGCCTTTGGGAAGGCGTAGAAAGCGCCGCCGGGGGTTTCCATTTCAAACGCGTCGCCCAGTTCCGCCACCAGCAGGTCCCGTTTGCGGCGGTAGGCGGCGGCGTGTTCGTCCATCGCGATATCCAAGGCCGAAAGGGCGCCCCACTGCGACGGCTGCGGCGAACACACGAACGTGTACTGCTGCAACTTGATCATCGCATCCATTACCTCGGCTGGCCCGTGGGCGTACCCCACCCGCCACCCCGTCATGCCGTGGCTCTTGGAGAAGCCGTCGAGGACGATCGTTTGCTCGTTCCACTTCGCGGGCGTTTCGAACGGGCCATCGTAACAGAACAGCGAGTAGATCTCGTCGGAAACCAGCGCGATGTTACGTTCCGCCGCGATCTCCGCCACCATCTTCAGCTCTTCGCCCGAGAGGACACAGCCGGTGGGATTAGCCGGGCTGTTGAGCATGATGAGCTTGGTCTTCTCGCTTAGCGCCGCTTCCAATCGCTTCCGTCGAATGTGGAAGTCCGGGTACGTATCGACCAGCACGGGCGTGCCGCCGGCGAGCTTGACCAGCGGTTCGTACATGACGAAGTAGGGGTCGAAGACGATCACTTCATCGCCGGGGTTCACCAGGGCCCACGTCGCCAGCACCAGCCCGCCGCTGGTGCCGGAGGTGATGAACACCTTGCGGTCGCCGTGGCCGAACCGGGCGTCGAGGTCGGCCTGCAGCCGCTCCCGCAGCGGGCCGATACCCTGGGTGAGTGAATAGCTGTTGCGGCCCGCCGCGATGGCTTCGGCGCAAGCGGCCTTGGCCCGATCCGGCACGTCGAAGTCGGGCTGGCCGATCGACAGGTTGATCGGGGCTTCCAATTGGGCCCCCAGGTCAAACACGCGGCGAATGCCGGAGCTGTCGAACAGGCGGGTACGGTCGGCGATCCAGGAATGTGGCATGGGCAAGGGCGAATGCGTGAATCGTTAAAACAAAGAGAGTAGGCACGGATTGACGGATTGGGACTTAGCCTAACGTGCAACGCGGCGAACTGCGAGGCCCACCAGCAACCTCCCGGTTGTCTCCTTTTCAATCTGGAATGGTCACACCGACAAAGCTGGCGTACAACGGAATTTGGAAAGGTGAATTTCCCATGAGTTCGCTCACGGTGGACACCCCGCTCGTAGCTCAATTGGGGAAGGTTAGCGCGCCCACTAAACTTTGCGACCCGAGCGGCCGGGTCCTGGGCACTTTTTTGCCGGAGGAAGATCGCTCGTTGTATGATCGTGTCGCCTCGCCGAACCGCGACGAGGAACTAGACCGCCGCCTTCGCGAATATCCGGAACGGCCTTTGGAAGACATTCTTCGCGGCCTGGAGTCTCGTGGGTGAGTCCAGGTTGAACGGAAATCTGGCGAGCGATGCCCTACCGCACCCGGCATTGGAACCGCGCCACGCCGCCTTCGCCGATCTTGAGTGGCGGGATGATTTCCCAGCGGAGAGCCTGTGAGCCCGCTTCGTTGGGTTGGGCGAAGAAGTTCGCCTCGACGCTGCACTGGGCCGTGCCATCGAGAAACTCCAGCCGCGGGCTGAGGTTGTCGATCACCGTCACGTTGCCGATGGGCTGGTCGCCCTGATTGTCGAAACGGATGGTGAACTCGATGATCTCGCCGGGCCGGGCGTCTTTTTGCGAGGCGACCTTGACCACCCGCAACCGGTGCTTGCCGGGCGGGATGATGAACTGGTACGTCTGCCCGAGTTGCTGGGTGTTGGATTGCTCGATGGCGTAGGTGTTATCGACCACTACCTGCACCGCCTGCTTCTCGGTCCACGCGGCGGCGGCGTCGATATGTTTGGCCAGCCACGGCTTCTCCAAGTCATCCAGCGTGCCGAAGCGGATGAGCTGGAAATTCTCATACGCCTTGAAGCGGTCGGCGTATTCGACCAGGCCCTGATCGGCCACGGCGACGCGGGCCGCGGCGGGATCGAGGAAGACCGACACCCGCTTTTCGCCAACCGCCCGCACCGGCTGCACCGGTTGCTCGAGATCGGTTACGGGGATCAGTTCCTCTTGGCTGACCAGGCGCTGAGCCTTGTCCACGTCGCCGGCCGACTCCCATTGCTCGTGGCCGATGTAACCGATGACCTTGCGGACGGCCCCGAACCGCGGGGCGTACACGCAGACCTTGTTGCTCGGCTCGATCAGCGTGCGGCCGTTGAGCGTATCGAAGTGGACCACCGTGTCCTCGATGTCGAGCCCGCGGACGCTCCAGTCGGGCTCGACGAGGACCGGGACGTCGTCGTCGCCCCCGTCGCACACATACTCGTCCCTCGGCCACGGGCAGGTGATGCCCGGTGGAGACCACGGCGACCCGGGACAGGGCTCATTCGGGAAGGGGTTGATCAGGTGGGCGTCGTGAGGGAAAGGGGGGCAGGGCATCCGTGGCGCCGCGTCGTCCCTCAGCGGAATCGCAACCGAAACGGAGCGCGGGGCCGGGGCCTCTTGGGGTAGGGGAGGGACCTGCGAGGCGCCGACGACCGGCTCGTCCAAGTCCTCGGCGTACGGCAGTGGGAAGTCGGCGTCCTGCGGACGGAGTTTCAAGGCGCCGCCCTGCGGTTGGCGGAGGCCCAGACGGCCGATCTCTCGCGGCGCCGCGGGCGGATCCAGCGAGGAAAAGGCGGCCCCCAGCCGGTTGGCGGCGGCCTTGGAACCGCCGCCGGAGGCCGACGGCGCGGCGGCGCACCTGTCGGTTTCCGCCCGCCGTGACGGCGTTTCCGCCGCCGGGGCCGCGGCGACCTGGTTCTCGGGCGCCGGCGATTCCGCCGACTGCCGGTAGCAACCGACCGAGGCGGTGAGCCAAAGGAACATCGCTATCCCCACCAACCCCAGCAGCGCGCGGATGCGACCGCGACTGGCCGTCCATTTCGTCATGACTGCGAACTCCTACATCGCTTTTCGTGATTCCAGCAGAGCCGGGACCGACGCAGAGGGCGGCAGTCGCGTCAGCGGAGGGCAGCCGAACAGGAACGCGTCGTTCGGCCCCGTCGCATCCGGCATCCGCGAGCCCATCCGCAGAATCGCCACCGGGCGGCCGAGACCATCGGCGACTTGCAGCGGATCCTGCGTCCCGAGAATCTCGTAATATGGTTGCCGGCCAAGCTGCCGGTTAGGAATGGCGGCCTTTGGGGCCTCGAGATAAATCACCCGCGTGACGAGCTTGCCGGAGAGAGCCATTTCCAACTCCTCGCGGGTCAGTTCCACGGGGATGGGAAAGCGGGTCTTTTGCCCCGGGGGCGGATAGAGCCGGTTCACGACTTCGATGGTCGGAAAGACTTCGGCGCCTGCGTTCCTCGGGATTTGTGTCACCTTGATCCGGTAGACCTGACCGATCAGCATGCCGACGTTCAGAGGCGCCGCGACGGGATCGCTAAACCCGTCCTTTTCAGCAATCGAGACCCGCATTCCCTCGGGGCCGAGGATCTCCACCGGTTGAAAGTGCCCCGCCAACGGTCCGCCGCGGAGAAGTTGCTGCTGGCCGACGGCCCCCGGAGCCGTCAGGGCATGCTGCGGGTAATGGACGGTGGCCTGGCCGCAGACCGGCGCCGCCGCGACCAGCGCGGCGGCGAGGGCAAGCGCGACGCCGGCGAGCCGGTTACGCGACATCGGAAATTCCCTCGATAAGCAGGTCGAAACAGGACGCCTACCACGACTGCGGCGCCAGCGACGGATTGGGCTGTAGTCCCCCGCCGTACTCAGGCGGGCACTCTTCGCTCAACCCAGGCGGGCAAGCTTCGGTGGGGTCGTTCAATACGTGGGTCTTATCCGCGTGCGGTTGCGTAAACGGCAGGACGTATCCGCTGGCGTGCTCATGCACCCGAACGTGGTTGGCCGGCTTGGGATAGCTGAATCCCGGCGTCTGCGCCACGTCGTATCGCATCTTGTGCGTCGGGCCGGGGATGTGCATCGGCGTATGGTTCGCCATCACGTGCCGTTTCAATCCGGCCTGGCCGCCGAAAGGAATGTGCGGGGGACCTGCCAGGCCGATCGGCGTGCCCGACTGCGGCATGCCGTATTGCGGCGCCGTGACGCCCGCCACGTGCGGAGGCATCGCGGCGTAGCCGACCGAGCCGGGAGCGCATTCCACGCCGGGCGGACACATCATACCGGGGAACATTCCGCCTTCCATCACGCCGCCCTCGATCACCGCTCCCTCCATCGCCGGTGGGCAGTTCGAACAAGCCGCCCCGCGGTGGCCGTAGCCGGCGGGCTGCGCCGCGGCGCCTGGTGTGTGGCTGGCCTGGATGATCTCACCGCCCATCATCATGCCCATCGGCGCCTGCCCCGGCATCTCGGGGTCGATGTTCCCCAGCCGCACAATGGCCAGGATCGCCCCGCGGCGGTCGGCTTCGACGATCGGGTCCAGGCCGGGATCGAGCCGGGTGCTCACCAGCGTCTCCACACCGGCCAAGGCCAGTTCCTGGAACTCGCGATCCGGCAGGTATATCACCTTGGTGACGAAGTTCCCCGTGAGCACCTGGTCGAAGTCTTCCTCCGTGAATTGCACCGGCACGGCGTTGTGGGCGAGATACGCTTCGGTCCGCGCCGTGGCGGGACCGACTTCAATGGTGGGATACAGCTCTACGCCGTCACGGCCGGGAGCATTCGTCAGTTTCAGCCGGTAGATGCCTCCCTGGCGGAAGTTCTGGCGGCCCGGGCACACCAGCGGTTGGCTGTCGAACCCGCCCTGGCCGGTCACATCCCATCGCACCTGCATGCCTTGCGGCTTGGCGAAAAGGATTTGCGTGGGCCGGGCTTGGGCCGCCGCCGCCGAGGGATACATGCCGTTCATCCCGCCCGGAAATCCCATTTCAAACTCGGGGGGAACCACGAGCATTTTGCCGGCGCGATGACCCGCCAATTGCACGTGCGGGCCTTCCGCGGCCGCGGCGGCGCCCATCATGGGGCCGGCGACGCCCGGCATCGCGGACGACGGCATCGCGCCGGGCGGAGTCGCGGGCGGCAACACGCCGGGGCCGGGGCCGTCCACTCCGGGGCCGGGATGCATGAGGCGCTCGGCGGGCGGCAGATTGTGGAACTTGTGAAATCCGCAGCCGCTGGCGACCAGCGCGGCGATCACTGCCATAGCGGAAAGCGCGAAACGAGCGTTCATCATTTCCCCCTTGTGGAAATGCCCCAGGCCCACGCCGTTCGCGGCGGCGGACGCCTCGGGGATTGGACGAGATGCTTCAGTTCTGACGTAGTGGTTTGGCATGGACGCCGCCGCCGAGGGGCTTCTACAATCCGCGGCGACGGGCAAAGCCGCCCGGCGGCGGTCGCCTACGCGAAATCGCCGGCGCGGAAATGGCCTCTCATGGGTAATGGTCGGCGGATGGCGGCGTCATTCTTTGGAAAAACCCTCAAAACCCCGACATGAACTACAAATTGCCCATCCTGACAGCCGCCGTTGCGATCGGCGCGGTCGCGGCCTGGCTGGGGCAGGCGGGGTGGGAATGGGCGTTGGTTCCAGACGGACACTCCGGGCATGCCGCCGCAATTGGTAGCGATGCCATCGAAGCCGGCGCGACCGCTGGCAATCTTCCACGGCATGTCGCAAAGCCGGACCTGCTTGGGAGAAACACGCCGGAAAACGCCGGCGAAGTCGCGGGCGCCGAGGCCCTTTATCTGGCATGGCGAACCCTGCTGACGCGTCCCCGGGCCGGGGCGGACTTGCGGGCTCGCGTTACCCTGGTGGGACATTCGCTCGCCGCCACCGGCGTGTATTGGCAACTGGGTGGCGCCGCAAAACAGCTCTCCCGTTTGGAGCTTCGCGCAAGCATCGACGGCAAGGCCGCCGTCATGCGCTCGGTCAACGACGGCCGCTTCGTGTGGATATTCCGCGACCTGCCGGGCGAAGATCGGGACTTTATGGGGCGGATCGACGTGAACCGGGTCGAAACCAGGTCGGACAAACCGGCGAGCGACAGGCCATCGGCCGGTTCGTCCGCCGCGCACGTGGGCCTGATCGCCGGTTTGCCCCGACTGCTGGCCCTGATCGGGTCCGACTTCGACCTGTCCACGGCCAGGCCCGTTCGCTTCCGCGGCCAAGACGCGTGGCGGATCGACGGCGCCCTGAGTGAAGGGGCGCTTGGGGACTATGCGAGTCGGCTCCGCGAGGACGGGGAATCGCCCGGCGAACTCCAGACGCTTTCATCCCCGCCGCCTCCCGGGCCGGCCGCGGTGACCGTCGTGCTTTCGACGGATGATTGGTTTCCCCGCATCATCGCGTTTTGGGCGCCGACCGCCCTGGCGCCCTCCGACGGCCTGCTCCGTACCGTATCCGCCGACAATTCCGCTTTTTCGGCCGAAGAACTCCTGCGGCGGCTCGCGGCGCCCGGCGAAGAGCAGGCTCCCGACGGGGACATCCAAGACGCCTTCGACGAGGCCTTCGCCGTGTTCGAATTCCACAATGTTCGCTTCGACCCGCCACTCGATCCGCTTCAATTCAGCTTTACCCCCGGCGACGGCGACGTGATCGACCTGACGGACCGCTATCGCGAAGCGCTGACGCGGCAACACGAATGGCAAAAGGAACGGGCCCACGTGGCGGAGCGATGGACGGGGAGAAATCCTAGATTCTAAGTTCTAAATTCTAAACGAATTCCAATGACAGAATACAGAATGACCAAAACCTCGTTGGTCCGCCGCGGTGGTGTTGCGAGGACGGTTTGGATCATTCGGGCCTTCGGTAATTTGGATTTGTTTAGGGTTTAGCATTTAGGATTTTCCACCAGTGCGGCGGCCACTTCCGCCGCCTGGATCAAGCTCTCGTGCCGGGCCTTGCCCTGCCAGGCGATGTCGAACGCCGTGCCGTGGGCGACGCTGGTGCGGACGATCGGCAGGCCGAGCGTGACGTTGACGGCGTCGTCCATGCCCAGGAGCTTCAGCGCGATGTGGCCCTGGTCGTGAACCATTGCGACCACCGCGTCGAATTCGCCGTCGGCGGCGCGGGCAAAGAGCGTGTCCACCGAATGCGGGCCCGTCGCGTCGATGCCTTCGGCCCGGGCGGCCTTCACCGCGGGAGCGATGATGCGAATCTCTTCGTCGCCCATCAGCCCTTGCTCACCGGCATGAGGGTTGAGCGCGGCCACAGCAATGCGGGGCGCAAAGTCCTCTCCCTGTGGGAGAGGGTTGGGTAAGGGACGCGCAAAGCCCTCTCCCTGTGGGAGAGGGTTGGGTGAGGGTTGTTGGTGAAGAGGGCAGGGCGCGATTCGAAGTAGTCGCCGAAACATCCCATCGGCCAGCCGGATTTTCTCCAAAATCCTCTCCGTCGAAAGCGACGCGATCGCCGAGAGCAGCGATTGATGCAGCGTGGTATGGATCACTCCCAGCCCCGCAGCTCCGCGTATCCGGCCGGCGGCGGCGCCGGTCGCTAAATAAAGCATCATCGCAAACTCCCGCACGCCGCATAGCTCCGCCAGCAGTTCCGTGTGCCCCGGGTAGTTCTTACCGGCCGCATGAAGCGAGGACTTGTTCAGGGGGAGCGTTACGATGCCGTCGACGTGTCCGTCGACGGCTAAACGGGCGGCCGCCACCGCCGCGTCGAACGCCGCCTGTCCGGCCGCGGCGGAAATCCGTCCCGGCTGGCAATCGGCCGCGGCGTCATCCACGGCTTGCAGTACTGGCACGGCCCCGGAATTTGGCGGCGGTTCGCGCATCCGACGAATGTCATCGATCTGCTGGAAAGAAAGGCATGCCTGAACCACATCGGCCGCCCGCGCCATCACGCCGACATGCCCCACCACCACCGGTCGGGACAACTCCCACAACCGCGGGTCCGCCAGCCCCGCGGCCAACACCTCCGGCCCGATACCGGCCGGGTCACCCATCGTGAACGCGAGCAATGGTTTTTGCATTACGCTATTATATGCAGTGACTTGAGGCGTTACTCATCCCGGGGCCACGGTCGCGGGCAAGACCCGAATCTCAGGCGCCTGCATGCGAGCCCTCATCCAACGCGTTGCCCGGGCTGGCGTTTCCGTCGAGGGCCGCGCGATCGGGCAAATCAAGCATGGTCTCGTCACCCTCTTGGGCATTTCGCATGACGACACGCCGGCGAAGGCGGCAGCTCTGGCGGAGAAGCTGACGCAGCTTCGCGTCTTCGAGGACCTGGAAGGAAAAATGAACCTCTCGCTGAAGGACGTGGATGGCGAGATGCTCATCGTCAGCCAGTTCACCCTGTACGGCGACACCCGCAAAGGCCGACGGCCGAGCTTCGTGGACGCCGCCCGGCCGGAACACGCAATACCGCTGTATGAACAATTCATCGCCGCCGTGCGGCAGCGCGGCGTGACGGTGACGACCGGCGAGTTTGGCGCCAGGATGCAGGTGGAACTGGTGAACGACGGGCCGGTGACGCTGATGCTCGAGGTATGAAGGGCGCCCCCGTCGGAAAAATGGCCGGTGGCACGCCCTGAGCCCCTTAGAGCGGTGGGCGTGGGAAGCGGAGAAATGGCGGGTGGCACGCCCTGAGCCCTTTAGGGCGGTTGGCGTGGGAAGCCGTTTGCAGGTTTCCACGCCCATCGCTCCTGGCGATCCGCTGCAAACGCGCTCCAGATATGGCGCCGCACGTAACCGCAACGATGATCCAGAATGGCCCGCGACGGGCGTGCCACCCGTCGGGGTTGAACGGCCCGTCGCCTGCGGCTCGGGGGTAAACGGTCAGGCGGGCGCTGTTTCTTGAGCGACCACGTTGACCCGCCGGCCCTTGCGGTCGAACTTCACCTGTCCGTCGATCCGGGCGTAGATGGTGTAGTCGTTTCCCAGCCCGACACCGCGGCCGGGATGAAACCGCGTGCCAAGCTGCCTCACGATGATGCTGCCGGCGGTGACGGTTTGCCCGCCGAAGACCTTCACTCCCCGCCGCTGGGCGTTGGAGTCGCGTCCATTGCGGCTCGAGCCTTGTCCTTTTTTATGAGCCATCGCTTGCGTTCCGCTTGCGGGTCCGGGATGTCGCTGAGAATCCCTGAAACTAGCGGAAAACCCACTCATAGTCAACCTGCCCGGGAATTCCGTAGCGGATTTCGCTTTCTTTCAGATCGATCTCGTCGCCCGGCCGCCAGAAGTTCAGCTTGAGCGTCTTGCGGTAGTAGCGGCGGCCGGTTCCCGGCGGGTCCCCGCTGGTGAAGGCGCCTTCCGGGTCCTCGAAGCGGTAGGCGTTGGTCAGCCCCTGCACGTAAATGCTGAATTCGTCGGTCCGTGGATCGACCCCCTCCCACATCGACACCCCCCATACGGGGCGGTCGGCCCGCTCGTCGCTAACTTCGATGTTCAGCTTGCTGATTTCGACCGAATTGAACAGCCGGATATTCGGGTCTTCCCGACGATTGATCGCCGCCTGGGCCACCGGAATCAACTGGTCCAGGTAGGCCTTGTCGAATCCGTGGCTCTCCAAAACAATGGCGGGGAAAAAGCGGATGGGGGCGTTTACCTTCTCAATGGTCGTAAAACCGTCGTCCGCGCTATCCGGCTTGAGGTGATAGCCGAGATTCCGCACCCGGTACACCATATACCAAATCAGCTTGTTTTCCATGCGGACCGGCTTGTTTTCTGGGGGCGGGTCATCCACGGGCAATTCAATCCGGATCATGCGGACCGGTTTGAATGCGAACTCGAGGCACCAGATATCGCGGCGGAATGTGGTCTTTTTCGCAATCTCCTTGAGAATCGCGTTTTGCGGCAGGTGTTCGGGTGTCCAGACGGGGAACGGGCCTTCGGTCACTTCGACGACGGGGCGGGGGCCGCTAAAGGTATCTTTTTCCTCCCGCTCGGGCTGGATCACCGTTAGCACGCCGGGCGCCAGCTTGCGGGGCGCGCCCGCCGTGGGGCCCGCCGCCTCCTGGGCGGTGGAGACGGACGCGAAGGCGACCGCGACGGCCGGGATGAGAGCCATCAGACATCCACGAACGATACCAAAAGCCAATTGCATGGCGAATCTCCAAAGGACAGCGATGCGGCTGCAAGGTCGTCCGCGCCGCCGACAACGCACGACACCCTTTTCCAGTGTATTTACGACAAGGGTCCCTGGCAAGTTTTCGCGCGGATCTTCGCCCGTTATTCCAAGCAACCCTATTTCAGCGGTTCTTCCAACTCGTCGATGCCGAAATCCTCGAACGGTTGGGAGAGGAGTTGGCCGCTGTCCGGCGATTCCTTGTCCGCCCCCAATGGTGCGGGCCCCGTCGCCGATTGCCTCGCCCCATCGCCGGAGGTGAGTTTCGCGGGTCGGACAATCAGGTGGTTGCCGGTGGCTTCGACCACCTCGATCGGCTCGTTTTTCTCGATGGGGCGGCCGTGCGTCAGGGCGTCGAAGTAGCGGCCGTCAATCTCAACGGCCCCGGCCGGCAAGAGCGGGCTGATGGCCCGCCCGCGCCGCCCGACGAGCGACTTGAGAAACCTGGCGGAATCGGCGACCATCTCGTCGGAGTCCTCTTTGGCCGCCCGCCGGGCCAGGATCGCCCGGCCCAGCGGCGTATGGGGCCACACCTTGAAAAGCCCATAAAGCATCATCGGCGTGAAGACAACGGCCACGCCGAGCACCATCGTGCCCATTTCCAGGCCGTGGTGGTAATAACCGAGCATCACGCTCACCACGATGCACGTCCCGGCGCAAAACCCCAGCGCCCCGCCCGAGGGCACGAAGACCTCGAGCGTCATCAGGATGAAGCCCAAGAGCAGGATCAGAAAGATCCAGACCAGGGACATGGAGTCTCCCTTGGGGAAAAACCCTAAGCGCCAAATGCTAAATGCTAAACAAATTCGAATTGACCGAATGATCGAAGGGGTCGGGAGTCTTTTTCGGCCGAACCGGCGTCCATATTGTTTTGTCGACGACCGAAAAAGACTCCCGACCCCGTCCACGCGAACATGCCCGCATGACTGGTACGAGAGGGCCCGTTTCGTACGCGGCGGCAGGTTCTCTCGCCTCTCGATATTCTGCGCCGCCGGAAGGCGCGCCGCTACGGGAGGGTCGCGACGAAATCCGCAACACCCGAGCGGTTTCCCGTTCTCACCCAGTAAAGAGGAGCGCAATGAACCTCCGCCGTTGACCCATCGTACCGGCAGGAATAGACTGCAACTTCTTAATATTTCATACTTAAGGGCGAATAGCTGGTATTGCGACGGACCCGACGCGAACGGTCGGCGTGCGCCAGCCACCGGTCCATTCTATCCCGCCATCGGCCCGCCATGGAAACGCTGGAACGTATCTGGGAATTCGTCGGAATCTTCTTCAGCAGCATTCTGAAGGGGTTCGAGCGGGGCGTGACCGCCCTGTTCGGATCGAGTAACGCCCGCTACATCCGCCGGCTGGAGCCGCGGGTCGCGGCCATCAACGAGTTGGAGCCGAAGTATGAAAAACTGACCGATGCGGAGCTGAAGGAGCAGTCGGCCGTTTTCAGGAAGCGGCTGGCGGTGGGCGAGACGCTCGACGACCTCTTGTCGGAAGCCTTCGCCGTATGCCGCGAGGCAAGCAAGCGATTTCTCCACATGCGGCATTACGACGTCCAGCTCATGGGCGGCATGGTGCTGCACAGCGGGGCCATCGCCGAGATGGTGACGGGCGAAGGAAAGACGCTCGTCGCCACGCTGCCGGCGTATCTCAACGCGCTCACCGGCAAGGGCGTGCACGTGGTCACGGTCAACGACTATCTGGCCCGACGCGACATGGAGTGGATGTCGCCCATCTACAAGGGCCTCGGCATTTCGGTCGCCGCCATTCAAAGCGACATGGAAACGCTCGAGCGGCAAAAGGCCTACGCGTGCGACATCACCTACGGCACCAACAACGAGTTCGGCTTCGACTATCTCCGCGACAACATGCGGCCGGCCGCCCGCGGCGACGACCGCTTTCCCAAGCGGATGCAGCAGTCCCAGGGCAAGCTGCATTACGCGATTATCGACGAGGTCGATAATATCCTCATCGACGAGGCCCGCACGCCGCTGATTATTTCCGGCCCGGCCCACGATGACATCGCAAAGTACGCCAAGGCAGACCGCGTGTCGCGGCAGCTCAAGCGGGACGCGCACTTCGAAGTCAATGAAAAGGATCGCAGTTCACACCTGACCGACGAAGGTGTCCGCGAGGCGGAGAAGATTGCCGCCAAGATGGGCTTCATCGCCCCCGGCAGCAGCTTTTACAGCGCGGGCAACATGGAATGGCCCCACCTGATCGACAATTCGCTCAAGGCCCATTACCTGTACAAGTTGGACGTGAACTACGTCATCAAGGACGGCAAGATCGTCATCGTGGACGAGTTCACCGGCCGGCTGATGGAAGGCCGGCAATGGAGCGACGGTTTGCACCAGGCGGTGGAGGCGAAAGAAGGGGTGCAAATCAAGGAGGAGACGCAGACGCTCGCCACGATCACGCTGCAGAACTTCTTCAAGCTTTACGACAAGATCTGCGGCATGACCGGCACCGCGATGACCGAAGCCGGCGAGTTCTGGAAGATTTACGAGCTGGACGTCGTCGCCATTCCCACCAACCGCCCGTTGCAGCGGAAAACGCACCCCGACGTCATCTACTGCACCGAGCATGAGAAGTACGACGCCTGCGCCGACGAAATCGAACGGCTCAACCGCTGGGACGTGCTGGTCAAACCCAACGGGGACGAAATCTGGGGCACGATCCTGAAGGACCCGGGCGACAACGGCGAATTTACCTTTCAGCCGCGGGACAGCAAGAAGAAGCAGACGCCCAAGGCCGACGACTTCAAGAAGATCGAAAAGAAGGGCCGGCCGATCCTGGTCGGCACCGTCTCCATCGAGAAGAGCGAGCGCCTCAGTTCGTTGCTCGACCGCCGGGGCGTGAAGCACGAGGTCCTCAACGCCAAGCACCACAAGCGCGAGGCGGAGATCGTCGCCCAGGCCGGCCGCCGCTACGCGGTCACCATCGCGACGAACATGGCCGGCCGCGGCACCGACATCATCCTCGGCGGCAACCCCGAGACGATGGCCTGGGCCCGCTTGCAGGACAAGTATCCCACGCGGCTGGAAGTCCCCGAGGACGAGTGGAGCGCCCTGGTCAAGGAAATCGAAAAAGCGGAAGGAATGAAGGCCGAGGGCATGCTCGTCAAGCAGCTCGGCGGTCTCCACGTGATCGCCACCGAGCGGCATGAGAGCCGCCGCATCGACCTGCAGCTTCGCGGCCGCTGCGGCCGGCAGGGGGACCCCGGCTCCAGCCGGTTCTTCCTGTCGCTGGAAGACGACTTGATGCGGATTTTCGCCGGCGAATGGGTCAAGACGTGGCTGCAACGGCTGGGCATGCAGGAAGGCGAAGCGATTGAAAGCCGCATGGTTACCCGCCGCATCGAGGGCGCCCAGAAGAAAGTCGAAGAGCGCAACTTCGAAATCCGCAAAAACCTGCTCGAATACGACGAAGTCATGGACGAGCAGCGGAAGCGGGTCTATGGCTACCGCCAGCAGATTCTCGACGGCGTGAACTGCAAGAAGCTGATCCTCGATATGATCGAGAAGCAGGTCGCGGAGAATCTTGGCGTATTTCTCGGCCGCGATTACCGCCTGGCAATGTACGCGGGCTGGGCCGGCAGCCAGCTCGGTTGTTCGCTCGAGCCGCGCGACTTCCGCGGGATGGACGCCGCCGCGGCCGAGAGCCACGCCAAGTTCGAGGCGGAGCGTCTGGCCGAGACCGCCATCCTCGACGCCGCCGAAGAAAACCTCCCCATCGAGGAAGAGCCGGACGAGTGGAACTGGGAGGCGATGGCCAAGTTCGCCAACGCCCGCTTCGGCACGAATTTTCGTGACCGTGATCTGAAGAAGTTCGGGCGGGACGCGCTCGACCAGGAGCTGCTGAACAAGGCCAAGGAGGCGATGGACAAGGTCGATCTCTCCGACGGCGCCCGCTACCTGGAAGAGGACTTCGGCGTCCGCACCGCGCTCGGCTGGCTCAAGGCGAAGTTCGAAATCGACATCCCGCTCGAGAACGTCCAGGAGATCGAGGCCAAGGAGTTCATCGAGATCGCCACCCGAAAAGCGGCCGACGTGTACGAGGACAAGGAGGCCGAGTACCCGGTCATCGCCGCCCTCTACCGATTCACGTCCGGCATGCAGGGCAAACTTGACCGCGAAAGCCTGGTGGCCTGGGCGTCGGAGCGGTTCGACACCGAACTCTCGCTGGACGATTTCAAGAGCAAGCAGCGGGAGGAAATCCGCGAGATTCTCGTCGCCGCCAGCCGCGAGCACCGCAAACGGGCCGACGTGGCCCTGGCCGAAACGAAGAAACAAGTCGACGCCTTTTTCGGCGACGAAGAAGAGCATCGCGGCAAAACAGCCAGCGTCATCGCCGCGGGCAATGATTCGCTCAAGCGGCTCTGCGGTTGGATGAACGAGCGGTATCAAACGAGTTACACCGAGGAGGAACTGGCGCCGCTTGAAAAGCCCGAGATGGAGATCAAGCTGCTCGCGGCCACCGAGGACTGCTTCCGGCCGGAAATCCGCACGATGGAGCGGGGGCTGGTGTTGCAGATCGTCGATGGCGCCTGGAAAGACCACCTGCTGGCGATGGACTATCTCCGCAGCGCCGTCGGCATGAGGGGGTACGCCCAGGTCGATCCCAAGGTGGAATACAAACGGGAAGGCATGCGGCAGTTCGAGCGGATGTGGAATAGCATTGGCGAGCGGGTGACCGACCTCGTCTTCAAGATGGAATTGCTGGACGAGGGCTTTGTCGGCAGCACCTTCAAAGAGACGGCGGCCACCCACGCCCAGGCCGCGACCCCCAGCGAAATCGCCCAACAACAGCAGGCCGCTATCGACGCCAGCCGCGGCGGCGGCAAGATCGAACCGATCCGCCGCCGCGACCGCCGCATCGGCCGCAACGACCCGTGCCCCTGCGGCAGCGGCAAGAAATACAAGCAGTGCTGCATGAGGAGCGAACGGGGAGCGGCGTAGGGTTTGGGATTTGGGATATGGCTTCGTCCTGGATGCTTGATCTCGCCTACCTCGCTGCGCTGCTCGCGTTTTCGCCGCTGCTGCTCTATGCCCGCGTCTTCCGGGGAAAATACCGGGAAGGATTCGCCGCGAAGTTCTTGGGAAGGGTCCCTCTGCCGCCGAAGGCAACGGCGCCGCGGCTCTGGGTCCACGCCGTCAGCGTGGGCGAAGTGAACCTCGTCGCCCCGTTGCTCAAGGAATGGCGATCCCGCCACGACGGCTGGGAAATCGTCCTCTCCACCACCACGAAGACCGGCTTCGATCTCGCGACAAAAAAGCACGGCGGCGACTGCCACGTCACCTACGCGCCTCTCGATTTTTCCTGGGCGGTGAAGACCGCCATCCGTCGCATTCGGCCCGACATGCTGCTGCTGGCCGAACTGGAACTGTGGCCCAATCTCATTCGAGCGGCGAAGACGCATGCAGCGGCGGTCGCCGTGTTCAACGGCCGGCTCGGCGAGGGCAGCTTCCGCGGTTACCGCCGCGTGAAGTGGCTGGTCGGACCGACGCTCCGCCGCATCGACGTCATCGCTGCTCAAACGCCGGAGTACGCCCAGCGATTTCTTGCGTTGGGGGCGCCGGCAGATCGCGTTCACGTAACCGGCAACGTGAAGTTTGACGGGGCGCTGTCACAGCAGCAAAGCGACAGGTCGCACGAGTTGCGGGCCTGGGCGGGAATCGACGACGACGAAACCGTCTTTCTCGCCGGCAGCACGCAGGCGCCGGAGGAGGCGATGGCAATCCAGTCCTACCGCGAACTGGCCGGGGGCTTTCCACGGCTGCGGCTCGTCCTCGTGCCTCGGCATCCCGAGCGATTTGGCGAAGTGGCGGGACTCCTGGAGCGAAGCGGTCTTCCGTACGTCCGCCGCACCGGCGGCTCGCCGCAACGCCGCGAGCGGCCCATCATCCTCGTCGACACCATCGGCGAACTTTCCGCCTGGTGGGCGCTCACAAACATCGGCTTCGTCGGCGGCAGCCTCGGCAGCCGCGGCGGGCAAAACATGATCGAACCGGCGGCCTGCGGCGTCGCCACGTGCTTCGGGCCCAACACGAAAAACTTCCGCGATGTGGTGCGGTTGCTCTTGGACGCCGATGCGGCCAAGGTTGTGACCGACGGCGACGCCCTGACGGCCTTCGTCCGCCAATGCCTTCGTGATGGCGCATTCGCCGCGGAACTGGGCGAGCGAGCCAAACGGGTGGTCGATACCCAACAAGGGGCAACCGCGAGGACGGTCGACCTGCTTGGCCCCCGGTGAACACACCGGGGGCTGAGTGCCGGTGTGTTTATCGGGGGCTAGCCAGCGGTAAGGTGTGGCGCCCCGTAGGCGAGGACTGCCGCATCCACCGTCACGAGCGTGAACTGATAGGTCAACGCTTGTGCTACGATCAGTCGACCGAAGGGGTCGCGATGAAGCATAGGCAAGCCGGCCAATTCCCCGAACTCGCTTTCATTAATTGGAAGCGGCGCGATTCCATGCCGCGATCGCTGATCCGGACGGTATTCGGCGGCCGGCCCGGGCAAGGGCAATCTGTTGATCCCTTGCTTGATTACTGCCTCCCAAACGGAGGCGGCGCTGAGGAATACCTCGTTCGCCGGATCTTCAATGGAGGCGCGAAAGCCGCTGGGCAATTGGGAATCCGCGGTGATGTACCACAAGAAGACATGAGTATCGAGCAATAGCTTCATGTCTCAAATTCCCGAAGCGTCTCTTCTGGCAAGGGTCCGTCGAAATCGGCCGGCACGGTGAACTCCCCGCGGCAGAGCCCGAACGGCCGCGGCGCAGGTGGGGGCACTCCGGCTGCGGCATTATGCGGCGGACAAAGTTCCGCTACCGGCTATCCATCTCGCGTCAGCAGAAATCCCTCGCCTCGTTCTACCCGGCCGAGGTAACCTGCCACGTCGCGCTGCAACTCTGTAATCGAGGCTGTGGTCATTTTATTACCCTACGTTTCCGGGCAGCGGCTCACAATCGCTGACCCCATTTTAGCTGGCATGGGCGCTGCGTCCACGCATTTAATAGCGGGGATCGTCGTCCTATTCCCAGCCGTGGCGGGGGCTGACGCCGTTGCGGTCGCCGGTGTATACTGCCGGGCTTCACCACTTACACGCCCGGAGGAAAGAACGTGGCCAGCGGAAAATACCTGTTTACCAGCGAATCGGTCAGCATGGGGCACCCCGACAAGCTGGCCGACCGAATCTCCGACGGCGTCCTGGACGCCCTCTTTGCCGAAGACCCGATGAGCCGGGTCGCCTGCGAAACAATGGTCACCACCGGCATGGCGATCATCGCCGGCGAAGTGACCACCAAGGCCCATATCTCGTACGTGGATGTGGTCCGTGGCGTGATCGAAGAGGTCGGCTACACCGACGACGAAATGGGCATCTCGGCCAACACCTGCGCGGTGCTCATCGCCCTCGATCGGCAGAGCCCGGACATCGCCCAAGGGGTGGATGACGACGCGGAGAAAGGCAAGGACATCGGCGCCGGTGACCAGGGCCTGATGTTCGGCTACGCCTGCCGCGACACCGCGGAGCTGATGCCGGCGCCGATCGCCATCGCGCACCGCCTGCTCAACCGCCTCACGGAAGCCCGGCAGAAGAAGGAGGTCGGTTGGCTGCGGCCCGACAGCAAAAGCCAGGTGACCATCGAGTTCGAAGGAAACACGCCGGTGCGGGTCGATACGGTCGTCATCTCCACCCAGCACGCCCCGGAAGTGAAGCAGGAGGAAATTCGCGAATTTGTGATCGACCAGATCATCAAGCCGCAACTGCCGCCGGAACTGGTGCAGGGCGAAATCACCTACCACATCAATCCCACGGGGCGGTTCGTCGTCGGCGGTCCGCACGGGGACTGCGGCTTGACGGGCCGTAAAATCATCGTGGATACCTACGGCGGCTGGGGCCGGCACGGCGGCGGCGCCTTCTCCGGCAAGGACCCGACGAAGGTGGACCGCAGCGCCGCGTACATGGCCCGGCACGTGGCGAAGAACATCGTCGCCTCGGGCATCGCGGACCGCTGCGAGGTGCAGTTGGCCTATGCCATCGGCGTGAGCGAACCGGTAAGCGTGCACGTCGATACGGAGGGGACGGGCAAGATCGACGACAGCAGGATTTGCGGGCTGATCCGCGAGTTCTTCCAGCTCACGCCGGCGGGCATCATCAAAAGCCTGGACCTGCGGCGGCCGATTTACCGCAAGACCTCCGCCGGCGGCCACTTCGGCCGGGAAGACGCGGACTTCACCTGGGAGAAGACCGACAAGGCGAAGGCCCTGGCGAAGGCGGCGGGGGTTGGCTGAAAATCCTAAGCGCTAAGTCCTGAATACTAAACAAATCCGAATGACGAAATGCTTGAAAATCCAAGGTTCCCGCTGCATTTAGGGTTCCGCGATTGGCGCCGGCGTTTGGCACATTGGAACATTATCATTTCGGTTATTGTTTAGTATTTAAAATTAGAATTTAGAACTTTCCAAGGAAGGCCAATGTCCGCTGCCGGAGTGGCGCTGCCCGGATTGAGCCTCAAGCGGATGGCGGGCGCGGCCGCGCTGGCGGCCGCCGTGGCCTTTCCACTGGCGTCGCTTTCGGTGTGCGCCCGCTCGCTGACGACGTGGGCGCGGCCTCTCGATTTCGAAGTGGCGGTTGCGGCGGTGGCGGCCGGCGCTGTGGCGGCCCTCCTCACGCGGCTCGCCTGGCGGTGGGCCCGAACCAACGCAGCAGCGGCGCCCGGCCGGATGGTCGTGGCCGGTGGCCCGCTTTTCGCAGTGCTCGCGGTGGGACTTGCCGTGGCAGCGCCGGCGGCTTCCCTCTGGCTGACCATCGTCCTGTGGGCGGCGCTGGTCGCCGAAGAAATCGTGACGCTGCTGTTCTTGGTGCGGAGTCGTCCGGCGTTGGTCTCGCCCGGCCCGAGGCCTGCGGCGCCAGCGAATCTGCATCAAGAACTATCGGCGGAACTGGGCGGCGCCGCGTTCACGCAAACGCAGGTTCGTTCCTCAAGCGAAGAAGGCGGCGAGACGGTTACCGGTTACCTGCGGGGGGCTGTGGCGGCGGGGCAGCGTTCGCTAAGGTTGCACGTGGGCTTCTGCCCGCCGCTGGCCCAGACGCCGCGCGTCGAAGCGGACCTGGTGGAAGGCGACGGCAGCCTCGCCATCGGGCAGGCCTTGCCCCAGGGCGTCCGCTTCGACATCCGCGTGCGGCCTGACGATGGCGCCGAAGTTGCCAGTGTTCTGCTCCGCTATGAAGCCTACGCTCCGGCGCAGCGCCGACACGGAAACCCGAAGCGTTAGCGAGGGACACCTCCCCATGTTCGACCCAATCCATTCCAAACTCGCCCCGTTTCAGCAAGAGCACACGCTTCGCTTCTGGGATCAGCTCGACGCCGCCGGAAGGCGGAGGCTGGCTGCCCAAATCGAGGCCATCGACCTGCCGCTTATCCAAAAACTTACCAGCGGTAAAGAAGAAAAAACCGACTGGGCCGCAGTGGCCGACCGGATCGAGCCGGCGCCGGCCGTGCGGCTAAGCGACCCAAAGGCGCCGTTCTCACAGACCGAAGCGCGGGCCGCCGGCGAGCAAGCGTTGTCCACCGGGCGGATCGGCGCCGTATTGGTCGCGGGAGGGCAGGGCACCCGGCTCGGTTTTCCCAAGCCAAAAGGGATGTTTCCCCTTGGGCCGCTGTCCGACCGCACCCTTTTCGAAATCCTGATCGGCAAGCTCAAGGCCCAGTCGCGGTTGTACGAACAGGCCATTCCGCTATACCTGATGACCAGCCCTGCCACGCATGACGAGACCGTGGCCTACTTCGAAGAGCACGACCGGTTGGGCCTGGCGGAAGACGACCTTCGCATCTTCCAGCAAGGCGTGATGCCCGCGGTGGCCGACGGCAAGCTGCTGCTTGCGGCCAAGGACGAACTGGCGCTCTCGCCCGACGGCCACGGCGGCTGCCTGGCGGCGCTGGCCCAAAGCGGCTGCCTGGCCCATGCCTTGGAGCGGGGGATCGACACGCTCTTCTATTTCCAGGTCGATAATCCGCTGGCCCGCGTGTGCGAGGCGGAGCTGATCGGCTATCACCTACTGGCCGAAAGCGAGATGACCACGCAGGCCGTCGCCAAGCGCGAGCCGCACGATAAGGTGGGCAACCTCGTCACGCTCGACGGCAAGGCCCAGGTGATCGAGTACAGTGAGCTGCCCGACCTGCTCGCCGAGCGCCGCAACGCAGACGGCAGCTTGCGCCTGTGGGCCGGCAGCATCGCTATCCATGTGTTCGATGTGCCGTTTCTGGTGCGGATAGCCGCGGACGCGGAGGGCCTGCCGTTCCACCGGGCAAACAAGAAAGTCCCGTGCCTGGATGACGCGGGACGATGGATCGAGCCCGAGCAGCCCAACGCCACGAAGTTCGAGCGGTTCATCTTCGACTTGATGCCGTTTGCCAGGAATGCGCTTTGCGTCGAGGCGCCGGAAGGGGAGGTTTTCTCGCCGGTGAAGAACGCCTCGGGCGCCGAGAAGGACACGAAGGAAACCGCCCAGGCCGCGATGATCGCGCAGCATCGCCGTTGGCTTGCGGCGGCGGGGGTCAAGGTGGCGGAGGGGGTCAAGGTGGAAATCGACCCCGCCTTCGCCGCGGACCTGGAAGAACTCAAGGAGAGCGTGGACCCCGACACGGAGATTACCCGGGACGCGTACTTCACGCCGTAGCGATTCCATAGGGGTGTCGTTGCGGCTCGTTGATCGGCGGCTAAACGGTTGCGATCGCGCTGCGCTTATACCTTTCCGACTTCCGACTTGATCATGTTGCACGTTGTCGTGATGGCCGGCGGCGCCGGCACGCGGTTTTGGCCGGCCTCGCGAGCGGATCGGCCCAAGCAACTGCTCCGCCTGGCGGGCGAGCGGTCGATGATCCAGGCGACGCTCGATCGTCTCGGGCCGCTGGCCGCCGCGGAGCGGACACTGGTGGTGACCAGCGAGCGGCTGGTCGCCGCAATGCGGGAGCAACTGCCGAACCTGCCGCCCTCGGCCATCATCGGCGAGCCCTGCAAGCGCGACACCGCGCCCTGCGTGGGGCTGGCGGCGGCGATCACGCTCAAGCAAGACGGCGACGCCACGATGCTCGTTTGCCCGGCCGACCACGTGATCACGCCGGACGTGGCGTTTCAGGCGGCGGTGCGGCAGGCGGCGGGCATCGTGGACGAGTATCCCGGCCGCATCGTCACGTTTGGCGTTCGGCCGACGTGTCCGGCCGAGAGTTTTGGCTACATCGAACGGGCCGCTGCACTGCCCGCTCGCGGCGAAGCCGCCGGTCAAGCCGCCGCGCCGGTTTACCGGGTCGGCCGCTTTCGTGAAAAACCAAAGGCCAAGGTCGCGGCCGAATACCTCGCCAGCGGAGATTTCTACTGGAATTCTGGCATTTTCGTATGGAAAGCCGCCACGATTCTCGGCGCGCTAAAGCAGCGCGAGCCGGAGATGGCCGCCCACTGCGAAGCGATCGCCGCCGCCTATGGCGCCTCAGAGTTCGACGAGGTCTTCCGCCGCGAATTCGAGGCGATTCGCGGCAAGTCGATCGACTACGCGGTGATGGAAAGCTACGACGACGTGGCCGTGATCGAGGCGCCGTTTGCGTGGGACGACGTGGGGAGTTGGACCTCGCTGAGCCGTCTGCGCGACGCCGACGAAGCCGGTAACACGCTGGCCGCCCGCCGCCACGCCGTGCTCGAAAGCCGCAACTGCATTGTCTACGGCGAAGGTGATCACCTGGTGGCCCTCTTGGGCGTCGAAGACCTGATCGTGGTTCACACCGGGAACGCCACGCTCGTCGCCCATCGCAGCCAGGAAGAGAAGGTGCGGCGGATCGTGGCGGAGATACGGGAAAAGGGGTGGGAGGATTTGCTCTAGGCGGGTTTCACCGATGAGCGACACGTCGAAATCCACGCTCCCCGGCCGCGTCGCGGGGATTGATTACGGCACGGTGCGCGTGGGCGTGGCGATCAGCGATCCCGCGCGGAGCATCGCGAGCCCCCTGTGCGTACACACGCTCAGCGGCGAACAGGCGGACGCGAAGTTTTTCAAAACACTCGTCCAAGACGAGGATATTCGGCTGTTTGTCGTCGGCGTCCCCGTCCACTTAAGCGGGCAGGAAAGCCAGAAATCGGCCGAGGCGCGTCAGTTTGCGGCGTGGCTCACGCAGATCACGGGCGTTCCGCACGCGCTCGAGGATGAGCGGTACTCGTCGAAGTTTGCGGAAGACGCCCTGATGGCGGCGGGCCTTACGAAGAAGCGCCGCAAGGAGCGAATCGACATGCTCGCCGCGCAAGGTATCTTGGCGGCGTATCTTCAGCGCGGCGACGCCGCGCCGCCGGACCTGGCGGGTCTCGACGAACGGTAGCGGTTGGTCGCGAAAAGGCCGCCACTTCTTGGGTGATCTTCAGCCTCAACGGCGCAAACCTTGAATCATGATTCAGGCAAGCGTCAAAAAGAACGGCAAGAAAGTAGAAGTTGGTCTTGACGAGGAATCCGTAATTTTGAAGATTTAGGCAAAGGTGGCATTGCCAGCATAGCAATGCCACCTGCCAGCGCTTGCACGCAGCGGAGCATGCAGGCGAGCCATAGCGACAACGGTTGTCCTGTGGTGTTCGATTTCTTGGTGGGATTGGCTCGCAGCCAACGAGGGACGAGAGGGGGCGGCGGTTCTTGCATTTTGCGAAAGAAGAATCGCTAACGCCCATCGTTCTGTTGTGTTCGAGACGGATCTCGCCGTGGACCTGCTCTTTCGGAGGAAAGACCGTGGCAAAGAAAGCCGCCAAGAAGAAAGCCGCCCCCAAGAAAGCGGCCAAGAAGGCAGCCAAGAAAAAGGCAGCCAAGAAGAAGGCCGCGAAGAAGAAGTAGCCCTCGGGCCGTTTCTTCACGCCTTGGCCCGCTTTGGCGGGCGAACCGCTCCGACGAGAAAGAGCCGTGCCGGGCAACCGGGACGGCTCTAAGTGTTTTGGCTGTTGGCTGTTGGTTGTCGGTGGCGACCGAAGGTCGCCCATCGCCAACAACCAACAACCTGACGCGGCGAAGCCGCAACCAAATCCTAAGCACTAAACTCTAAGCCCTAAACAAATTCAAAGCACGAATGTTCCAAATTCAAAACTGCCAACGCGGCGTGGCCCCGGCGGTTTCGAGCATTCCGATTTTGAATTTTAAATTTGTTTAGGATTTAGACATTAGGATTTAGGATTTCAACATGCGCGAACGGCGCGCCGAACTTACGCGGGAAGACGCTACCCCAGCACCGGCAGCGATGGCATCGGCGGGTTGGCCGCCGCCGTATCTGCCAGATGGCGCACGAGGTTACGGCAAATGTTCATCAGCGGGACCGCGGTGGTTTCGTCGTCGAACACCGCCGCCGTCGTCCCCTCGTCGCCGTGAATCCGCATCCCGATGTTGATCGGAGCCTCGCCCAAAAACGGCACGCCGCGCTCGCGGGCCGCCGTTTCCGCTCCCCCCCGGCCGAAGATGTCGTACCGCTTGCCGTTGTCCGGGCAAATGAATCCGCTCATATTTTCCACGACGCCCAGGATCGGGATTTTCACCTTGGTAAACATCGCCATCGCCTTGATCGCGTCGTTCAGCGCGACTTGCTGAGGCGTGCAGACCACCACGGCGCCGGTCAGTGGCAAAAGCTGGGAGAGCGTCAGCGCGATGTCGCCCGTTCCCGGCGGCATGTCGATGATCAGATAATCGAGTTCGCCCCAGTTGGCGTCGCGGATGAACTGGGTGATCGCCGCATGGAGCATCGGCCCCCGCCAGATCACCGCCTCTTCGCTATCCACCAACAGGCCCATCGAGATGACCTTGATGCCGTCCTTCTCCGCCGGCTGAATCCGCTCGTTCTGCACGAAGGGCCGCTCCGTCACGCCGAGCAAGTGCGGGATGCTCGGACCGTACACGTCGGCGTCGAGCAGTCCGACCTTGCTGCCACAGCGGCTCAGCGCGTAGGCCAACGTAGCGGCGATCGTGCTCTTGCCCACGCCCCCTTTGCCCGATCCGACGGCGATCACGCTCTTCGCCCTCAATCCGACCTGCCCGATCGGCATCGGCGTGCGGTGATGGATGGCCGAGCGCACGATGACTTCCTTGGCGGCGGGGAAGCGGTTTTGCAGCAACTCGATGAGCCGGGCCCGCGTTTCGTCCCGGATGGCCGCAGAGTGCGTCGTCAGCGCCAGCGTGAGGCGAAGCGTTTCGCCCTCGACGGCCACGTCACTCACCTGGTCCATGGTGACCACGTCGCGGCCCGTCTCGGGGTCGGGAAACGTACGGAGGAGATCGAGAACACGCTCGACAGTCGGGGTCGGATCAGTCATGTGGTACTGCGTTCTTCGTTTTCTCACGAATTTCGATGTTCGTTGATGGCGGACGAAACGGACAGACGCTGGCGAGCAGTCGATCTTCCCGTGTCGCCTGGTCGGGCTCGGTTCTTTCCAGCCAGGCTTCTAACACTCTAGCGAGAGCCGGCGTCTGTTCGTAATACGGGGTGTGGCCGATGGCGCCGGCCTGCCTAAGCAGCCAACCGATTTCCGGATGCGGCGGACAACCCAGCAGCCAGACCGCGCCGCCGCGGGACGTATGATGCGAGATGACCTCGTAACGGGCGGCAATGGCCACGGACGCATCGCCCCCGGCCGTGTTGTCGGCAATCGCCGCGGGACAGAGATCGACAAGCAGAAAAAGCCGCTGGCCACCGCTCCGCATCCATTGACGAACGGCCCCCGCGGTGGCCGCCGTCTGCGACTTCTTCGCAACCTGCGGGGAGAATCGCCGCAACGCGGCGGTCCAATCGCCGCGATTTTCCCAAAGAATGAGTTGGGGTGGCTGGATTGCGGTCATGCGTCTTCTTCGCCGCAAGCGGCGGCTACGTGAACTCCGCGATCGGCTCCGCCAGTTGTTCGCAGCGGCGGACGAGGTGGCCGCGGCTGACTTCCAGCCGTCGGGCCGCTTCCGCCTTGTTTCCGCCGGTGGCCGCGAGGGCCTCGGCGATCAGCTTCGCCTCGACCCTTTCGAGCGTTTCCTTCAGCGGCGCGATTTCGATTTCCGGCGGCGGGTGTCTGGCAGCCTCTTCGGCGTGCGTTAACGTTGAGGGCAAATCTTCCGGCTGGATGACGGGGCCGCGGCTACGCTCGCACGCGGCGGCAATCGCCTCTTCCAGTTCCGGAACGTCGCCGGGCCACCGGTACCGGATCAGCCGATCCATCGCGGCCGCCGCAAACCCCGCCCATTGCCGCGGAGCCTCCGCTTCATCCTCCGGCATCCGGCCGCGGTCCCGTTCGGCCAGCCGCTCTGCGGCATATCGCTGCAAAATGTCCTGGGCAAACAGCGGAATATCCTCGCAGCGGGCGGCCAGCGGCGGGATGTCGATGACGAGCGTCCGCAACCGCTCGAGCAGGTCCGGCTTCAGCCCCGCAAGCGCGGCCGAGTCATTCGCTTCCGTCGTGGCGAGTACCCGCAACGATAGTCCCGGCAAATCCATCAGGCCCAGCAGTTCGGTTTGGGCGGATTCGCTCAGTTCTTCAATGCCCGTCACAAGCACGTCGCCCGTGAGCTCCCCGCCAAGCCGCTGAAGAAAGCCGGTAACCGCGCTTTGCAGCCGCTCGGCGTCGAGAAAGGCGGCGGAGAGCGGCAGGAGCGTGGGCCGCAGGGCGGCTTCCGCGGGCGATTGCTCCGCCCCGCCACGACTTCGCCCGGCAGAGAGCTGCCGCTTGGCGGAAAGATAATGCACGGTCAGGGCCAGCCGCCGGCGGGTTTCGCCCACGGCGCCGCAGATGAGCACGGGCGCGGCCGCGTACGCGGCGATTTTGATTTGCTCCCGAAGCCGCCGGGCCGCCGCGGACATTCCCTGCCACCGGGCCAGCGGGAACCGCGCCTGCTCCACCCGGTGAATTCGGCGGATGAGCGAGTCGAGGGCGATGGGATCGCGGAGCGTTTCGCCCGGTGGCGGCGATTTCTCTTCCCGAGGCGGCGTCCCTGCGGGCCCGAGCACTACCGCCAGAACGGCGGTCGGCGTCTGCATCTCATCACCAAGATGATGGAACTGGACGCGAAACCCCCGCCGGTCGCCGCCCTCGCTTCCGCCAACTCGTCCGGGCAATGCCACATTGCCAACGGTGGTGGAATCGAGCATCGGCGCGGGCGCGAGCGCATCCACGAGCGCCTGCCGAGGATCGGGATCGGGCTCGGCCAGATAGCGGCACGGCAAGCCGACCAGTTCCTCCGCGTGCATGCCCAGCAATTCGCTCAGGGCTGCGTTGCCAAACGCGAAACGGCCCTTGGCGTCGATCACGTAAACCGCCCGCTCCGCCTTGCCAAGCAGCGTAGTGAGCGAAGCGGGTTTACCGGGTTTAGGCATCGTGGGATTCCCGTCGCCTCCGCGGGCTTGCCGCGGAGACGATCTCAGTGCCGCGAGAGGGAGGCGCCTCGTATTCTCCATCGCGAAAACGCGAAGGGGCGCAAGCCCAAAACCTGTGTACGGCCCGTGGCGCGATCCACCTACCCACTTCTGCTCTTTCGCGTGAATCAAGTCATAAGACCCGATCTTGCCTTCGTGGCCCGGGGCTTCACTTGCGGGCGTTTCACGCCCCCACTTTCGCCAGCAGTTCGCGGCGTGCCGCTTCGTCGCCGCTAATCATGACGTCTCCCGCTCCCACGTGCAGCAGGTGGTCGTAGCATTCCTCGGCGGTTGGATTGTCGATCATTCCCATCGCGTGGTAGTAGCGGACTTCTACCAGGGCCTTGAAAGGGGCATCCATTTCGGCAACGGCAATCGACTTCGCCCGCTTCGCCGCCAGTTCCGGCGTCAGCGCCGGCATCGGTTTGACGGCGTAGTTCTCCTCGATAAAGGCCAACGTCTCGTCCACAAACGGCGTAATGGCATCCTGGCCGGCGCGCTGGGCGGCGGCGATCTGATCGCTCGTCAAACTGGTCGAGGTAAAGGTCTCGGCCTTCCCCACGAGATCGCTCACCCGAGCCTTGAGAATCAGCGATTGGCGTCCGCTGCCCGCAGCGATACGGCGGGTGAGGGTGAACAGCACGACGACGTCGACGCCCAGCGCCTCGGCCCGCTCGCGGATGTCGCCAAAGGCGCCGCCCCGCAGCGCCGCGACCTGCCGGAACCGCTCATCCTCGGCGGCCGGCCACTCGCCAAAATCTCCGGCGCCGATCTGTTCTTGCAGACGAGTCACCAGCATGGGCCCGGCGACGCCGGTGATCTTGGCCAGATCCTCCATCGATTGCACATTCGGCTGAACCTCGACACCGGTCACATAGACGCCCACACCAAACCGCACGCCGATCATTGGCCGTTTCATGCCCGGAATCCACTTCAGCCGATCTTTGATCCGGGCGTCCGGCCCGGCGATGGCGTCGATCATCGCCTGCCGGCGGTATTCGTGCGAGGCTTTGACAAAGGCGGGACCCGTGAGCGTCGGCGTCCTGGCTGGCTGGATTTTGTCCGGGGGGGTCGTGGGGTTGCCACCGCTTCCGTCTGTCGTCGCGGCGGCGGCAAGCCTCGCGGCTTCCGCATCGCGACGTTCCTCCTCCAACCTTCGCCGGCGGGCCGCTTCTTGTTCCGCCAGACGGCGATTCGCCTCTTCCTGGGCTTCCCGCCGCTGTTCGGCTTCTCGCCGCCGCCGTTCGTCGGTCGCCCGCTCTTGCTCCCGCTGGGCTTTTCTTTCGGCTATTTCCCGTCTTTGTCTTTCATGCTCCAGTTGATGGGCGGTCGGCTGCTGCCGATCTTTTTCCGCCTGGGCCCGCCGCTGGGCCGCCGACTTGGGATTGACCATCGCGCCCAAGGGCGGCGGGCCGACCAGCAAAATGGTCAGCGGCAAAACCGCGAAGACCGCCAGGTACGTGTATCCGCCCGCCCGCAGCAGCCCCCATCGCTGCGATGCGGCGGCAAAACACAGAAGAACCGCCGCAATGATCACGCCGCCGGAGATCATGTTGAAAATGATGACATTGCGAATCTTGTCCGGAATTCCCTCGACGTTCGAAATCGTGAACAGGTTGTTGAACAGGCTGATGCCGAACAGCCCAAGAAAGGCGAACGCCACCGCCTGTCCGCCGTACTTCTCGACGACATTCTCCTCTTGCCCCTCGGGCGATTGCCGCTTGAGCACGAGCCCGTGAATGGCGATGCCGATGCCGATGAGTCCGCAGGAACGCATGATGATGGAAGCGACCCAGCCCATCAGGTCGGGGGTAGTCGCCAGGCCCAATCCGCCGGTGGCGAAATAGAAGCCGCCGAGCAATCCCACGACAACCGCGAGTCCATTGTTCTTGAAGAACTGCCCGAGAGGGTTGGGCCGCCCCGGTTCGCCGGCAGCTTTCCGTCGCCGGCGCGGCTGGCGCCCCAAGGGGCTGGTCGCGAGCGGCTGGCCGCCCGCGGCCAGCGGATCGCTCAATGGGTCGGCCGATAGTTCATCGGCCAACAGGTCGGACAAGTCGTTTGCGGGCGCCGACACCGTCGGCGTCGCCACGGTCGCCGAATTTGCCGACGATTCGCCACCGGCGGGCACGTGAATCGATTGCCCGCACGCAGGGCAACTCAGCGTTTTTCCCGCCGCCTCATCCGGCGCGGCGAACGATTTCTGGCACCCCTCGCACGCAACTCGCAGACTCATCGGCCTTGTCCTCAAAAAACCAGTGATCTGTGAAATACATTCTGGGTGGCACGCCCACAGCGGACCATTCTGGATCATTATGCGGTTATGTGCCGGTCCATCTCCCGAACGTGTTGGCGGCGAAGCGCCGGGAGCGTTGGGCGAGCGGCAGAAATTAAATTCCCGCCGTTGCTGGACTTTGTGGCTTGATGGTAATGTCGTATTTGGGAAGCTTCGGCGAGCGGTGGAGGCGGGCTTCCCACGGCGCCATCTCTTTTCG
>Ga0180438_10000584_pt1 | contig 69114 bp, 50 predicted proteins | sample SS_ome_12_FD_132455 | JGI IMG/M metagenome (GOLD analysis project Ga0180438, IMG submission 132455) | Hypersaline lake sediment archaeal communities from the Salton Sea, California, USA - SS_3_D_2 metaG | ecosystem: Environmental > Aquatic > Non-marine Saline and Alkaline > Hypersaline >...
AGCGCGGTCTCGTAGGTTCCCGAAAGCAGGTAATCGCTCACCCGTCGCTCATAGGTGGCGAGAGCCCTTCCCAGCTGAAATGGCACCGACACGAGCAGATCATTGTGAATCTTCAATTTCCTGTCCACCTTTGCAGGGACTCACTTGTGCCCTCAATCATTTCGGTTGGACGGATCATTTTCCAACTTCTTGGCCCGACATTCAAGCGTCAGCGCCTTCGACTGCTCTTGTCACATCGGCTCGCAATGCCTTCTTGTAGCTTCACATCCTTTCCATTCGCTACTAAAATGAGGACTTGCCTGACCAGGTGTGAAGTGCATTTCTTCCGTCAAGGGAGTCTGGCATGTCCAAACAGCGGAAGCCGTTGACCTTCACGCTCGAGTCGTTCGGTAGAAGGAGCTACAACTACTTCGAGCGCATGGTCGATAGCGACGGTGTGCCATATTTCAACATCTTCTGGACTGACCCGGCCGAAGCCGCCCACGACACGCCCTGCTACGGCGACGTCATGGCGCGACAGCTTCAGGCTGCAATAATGGCTGGCCACATGATTGGCGAGCAGACTCCGATCGAGCCGATCTGGCGCGAGAAGGTGCCATCCTATGTCGATCCCGACACCGGCGTCTACGCACGCCCCAAATATCCGTGGTCACTCACTGAACAGGGCCTGCTCTGTGACCGCTCACTGATGCTTCACTCTCTCGTCACCGCTTTCGTGGATCAACCCGACGAGCGCCTGGAGCGCACGATTAGGCTTATGGCCGACCGGGGTCTGGAAGATGCTCGTTCCAGCGACCTCAGCAAGGAAGGCTGGCTGCCCGGCTTCTTCATCGAAAGCCTCATGGCCTGCTGTCGGCATCTTGGTTACGACCCCGCCTACGAGGCTGCAAGCCTGCTTGTTCGACATGTGTTCGAAGTGGCCCCTCTCTTCACTCCCGAGAACACATTCCGACGCAGGGGGCACATGCACGGCAATCTGCGCACCTTGCTCGGCGCTGCCGACCACGCACTTGCCGCCGGAGACGCGAACCTGTTCAACCGCGTAGATGCTCTGTATCGCTACGTACGCTCTGTGGGGACACGCTTTGGCTTCCTTCCGGAGGTCGTTGGACGGCAGGACGACATGATTGCCTGCGAGACTTGTGCTCTCATGGACTTCATAGGGCTGGCGTCGGTATTAGCCAATCACGGCCACCCAGAATACTGGGCCGATGTCGAACGCGTTCTCCGCAATCATCTTGTTGAGAGCCAAGTGAAGGACGGTTCCTGGCTGCGGTCCGATGATTCTCGCGCTGACACCGATCAGTTCACTTGGCGCGACATCGGCGGACGGATGGTCGGCGGCTACGCAGGCTGGAGTTCCCCAAATCACATACTTGCCTATGAGGAAACAATCCCCTGGGGAGGCCCCGAGATCCACGGCAAGACCAGAGCATTCCAGAATTGCTGCGGCGGCTCCGGCGTACACGCCTTCTTCATCGCATGGAAAAATGCCGCCCGCATCGAGAATGGCGTCCTCTCAGTCAACCTGCACATCGACAAGCTCTTGCCCGAGGCGGAGATCCGCTGTCATCAGCCATACACGGGAAAACTCGTGGTGAAGCTATCAAAGCCCTGCGGTGTCCGAATCCGCATTCCCGAATTCGCCAACGCCGGTGAGCTCCGCGTCACGGCCAACGAGGTTGGCCTGAAACCGCAAACCTGCGGCCACTACTTGGACTTGGGTCAGCGGCGCGCTCGCGATGTGCTTGAGGTCGAGTATCCCCTGCCCATCTGGTCCGAAGAGATCAGCGTCGGGAACCCCGGGTTTCGGCAATACCGTTACCGTGTCACGTGGAAAGGCGACACCGTGGTTCGGATTGAGCCGCTCGGTAATGACTCCCCCACCGGATACTCCGATATGGAGAAGGCACAGGTGTCAGTCTACTACGGGACTGAAGGCCCCGGGCTCCTGTATCAGCGCGAACATTACATCCCCGACGCCGAGCCCCAGGAGACGCCCATTCACCAAGATGACGGCAGCCTCGACTTCTGGCATCTCTCGTAGCGCAGCATCCGCTTCCCCTTCCGGCAGACGACTTATACGACAATTCTCGATTGCAGCACGTCTTTACATCCGCTATGATTCCATTGTTCCTCCTCAGGAGAGTTGAGGACGGCCACATCGCTCCCCGGCGAGAAGAGCGCTGCCGAACAGTGGAGCAGGACTGAGAGTTGAGCGTCTCTGACCGCAACAACAAGGTGTCATACCGGCGCTACTGGCTCCCGGATCTCGCCTGGGTGGGGGGCCTCATCGTTGTGACGACGATCCTTTTCTGGGCGTCGGACATCGATATTGCCGTGGCTCGGCTGTTCTATAGCTCGGGCAGTCCCGCTGGCTGGTTCCTGGGAGGTGAAAACGTTGCGTGGGTCTTCCTCGAGGACACCGTCCCGTTCCTCACATGGGGTCTGTTGCTTGGGCCGCTGTTGATATTTCTTGCGGGACTTGGCTGGAAGAGGCTCCGTCCCTGGAGAATGCACGCCATCTATATCCTCCTTAGTGTAGCGGTGGGGCCGGGCCTTTTGGTCAACACGGTTTTCAAGGCCCACTTCGGACGCCCGCGCCCGCGTCAGACCATCGAGTTCGGCGGGGAGTTCAAATACCTGCCCGTTCTCGTCCCCGGGCGTAACGAGGATTGCCGAAGCTTCGCCAGCGGCCACAGCTCCATCGGCTTCGCATTCTGTGTCTTCTACTTCCTCTACCGCCGCAAAAGGCCTCGTCTTGCCCTGGGCTGTCTCGCCTTCTCCATTGTCCTCGGGCTCGTCATTGGAGTGGCACGGATGGCGGTGGGCGCACACTTCCTCTCCGATGTCCTGTGGTCGGGGTTCTTCTCGTACCTGGTTGCGCTTGTGATCTACTACTTCGTCCTCCGGGTGCCGCACTGGGAAGACACTAACGGTCACCTGTGGCCGCAGCGGGGCGTCCGTGTCGAGGAATTGGCTTGAGGGATTAGTAGTACAGACTCAGCTGTGCGAATAGCGTGGTCGCTGAGCCCCCATACTCGCTCTCTAGCTGACCAGCATCGGGTTCCTCGCCCCACGGAATGAATGCGCTGACAACCAGCGTGGCATTCTCCCTCAAATCCGCAACCAGTGAAGGGGTGGCAACGCCCGAGCCGTCCGCGGTGCTCTGCAGCAGAAGGAGCGACGCACTCCACGCGTCGTTAACCGGATACGTCATCTGAACGGCGTGCGCATGGCGGCCGAGAATCTGCATATCTCCTCTCAAGAAGCGCTCCTGGAAGGTCGGATCTGCGAGGCGAGCCATGGCATCTTCTATGTCCTTCACCCCGAAGCCTGAGTAGTGGTATTCGCCCAGCACCGTCAGGCCGTTGCCGACGTCAAACGTGTACGAAGACCCCACCGCCGCTTTCGTCACAAGGTGCTTGTCGCCTAACAGGCCCTTATCCGGCTGAGTCTCCGATGTCCTGAAAAGCGCGAGTTCCAGGTGCGCTTCGGCGTCGCCGACAGCCGCGGACATCGTGCCGGCGTACATAGCATCTTCCGCCCTCTTGCCGACGATCACCTCCGCGTCGACATTTCCGGCGTAGCCTCTTGCGCGTCCAAGCAGTGCCGAGTCATCCCACGACTCGCCGAAGACCCCGAGGAGTTCCACCGACGACGTAGCGGACAATCGGCGCTCGACACGGATTCCGTCTACCCCTCGCCGCCACTCGCGATCCACTTCGAGCGGCGTGAAGGGAGCGAATACGTCGACGGCTCCGAAGAGCGCCCCCCGGCCAAGCCCTATCGCCTGCCTGCCGATAGTGACTTCACCCCAGTCCGCGTGCAATGCCACCATTGCGCGGTCCAGCTCATGACGGTAGGAGAATTCCTCATCGCATGCCAGCAGCTCCGAATCGAGCTGAGTGATACGAAACGGCGCGGTGGCATTGGAGGGCAAGATCCCCCCGCCCGTTCCCGTCCCTGCGCCCTCGGAAACCAGTCGCGCCCTTTGCTCATAGGCAATTTCAGCATTCGCCCAGTCGCCGTGTCTCGAAGTCAGCATGAGCCGACCGCGGGCCAGCCCCGCCCCAGTCCAACGGTCAGGGTAGAGGACCGGATCGTCCGGTCCGTAGGACACCAGCGAACTGAACTTCAGCGCTCCGTTCACAGAGACGGAGTGTTCTCCTGACTCCGCCTTCCAAATCTCCGCTCCTACCGTGGGAGAAGTCAGGGCAAGAGAAATCACGAAGCAGAGCGCCCCTGCGTAATGGGATCGAATCGCGCGCGGCATTCGGGCCTTCTCAGTCCTCATCTTCGCCTTGTGGCGCAGCCGTTGGCTGCTTCTCTTCATCCTTCGCAACTTTCCCGTCAACCAGAGTGACCACGCGCCGCGCGTGTGCCATGACGCGCGGGTCGTGCGTGGAGAAGATGAAGGTAATCTCGTTTTGCTCGTTCAGCCCTCGCATCATCTTCAGGAGGATTTCGGCATTCTCGCCATCGAGGTTCGCAGTGGGTTCATCAGCGAGCACGATTCGGGGCATAGAGGCAATCGCTCGCGCAACAGCCACCCGCTGCTGTTCCCCTCCGGAAAGCTCATTCGGCCGCCGGCCCGCATATTCACCCAGCCCCAGCTGCCCCAGGATCTCCGTGGCTCGCTTCCTCCGCTCCGAACCTACGCCCTGAAGCTCCAGTACAAACTCTACGTTCTCCTGCGCCGTCAGCACCGGCACGAGGTTGTACGCCTGGAACACAAAGCCTAGAGAACGGAGACGGAGGTCGGCGCGCTGGCGCTTGCTCATTCGCGACACGTCCTTGCCAAGTACTTCCATTGCGCCGCCGCTGAGCGAATCCATGGCGCCGATGAGGTTCAGCAGAGTCGTCTTTCCGCTGCCCGATGGTCCGACAATTGCCAGGAAATCGCCCGACCGCACCTCCAGTGTCACGCCCCTGAGCGCACGGGTCTTGACCTTCCCCGTGACGTAGTCCTTCGTTACCTCCCGCGCCGAGACAAGAACTTCATCCGTTGCAGTCACCATTTCACACCATCCTCATTGCGTCTGCAGGCTGCGCTCGCGTGGCAAGCCACGCCGGGTAAATGGAGGCGGCCACGGTCGCCGTCACCGACACGCCAAGCGCGTACCACACGAGCCAAATGCCGAAGGTGCCGTATATGATCGGATCCAGGAGAACGTCGGCGATAGAGTACTCGTCCCCCATCATGTGCGCAATGCTTACCCCCCTCGTCGCGAGCCAGTACGCGATTGGGCCGCCCAGCAACAGGGATACTGCGGCACCGCCCAGGCCTATCAGCAAGGCTTCGAGCATCACAAGCCCGACCACCTGGCCGCCCTTCATTCCGAGGGCGGACAGGACCGCGAACTCGCGGCGACGCTCGAGCACTGCCGTCAGCTGGGCGCCCGCGACGCCCAGACCTACGACCACCACCACAATGAACACCAACACGTCCATGAACGCCCTGTCTCCCCGCACATTGGCGGCCAACGCAGGATTGACATCCTCCCAGGTGATGACTTCATTTCTGCCCCCCAGTTTTCGGGCCAGTTCCTTCTGGGCAGCGGCTATCAGGCCGTGATGCTCAAGGAGAATGGAGATCTCCGCCGGACCCTTGTAGCCGGTTAGTTCCTCAACGTCGCCCAAGTTGACATGACAGATTGAAGCGTCGACGTCGCGGCTTCCGGTTTCGATGATTCCTACGATTGTGAGCATCGCGCTCCGGATCTCGTCCCGACCGGCCAATGTGACGTACAGATCGTCATCCACGTCGACGTCCAGCCTCGTAGCAATCTGCCGTCCTATTACCACCTTCCCCCTATCACCTGCGCTCAGATACCTCCCTCGTAGGCTGCCCAACCGCACTATTCGGTTCGAGCGCATCTCGGCGTCGGGCTCGACTCCGGTGATCTCCACCCCCACCGTGCGGTTCCCGAATGCCAGTAGCCCGCTGGCCCGCGACCGCATCGCGACTGCCTCCACACCGGGGACGCTCCGGACCTCCTCAAGCGTTTGCTCCCAGGCGACCAGCCTCAGCGAGTTCTCGCGCGTTCTCATCCATCCTGCCGGCACCACGCGGATATGGCCCGCGCCGCTCTCCGAGGCCGCGCGGATCTGCATCTCACCGGCTCCTCCCGTCCAAGACGTCGCTAACAGACCCATCGCGCATCCGATCCCCACTCCCACCATCGACAGAATGGACCTGCGCGGGTGACGGAAAAGACTTCGAAAGGCGTACGTCCCCGACACTCGGCCAATCATGATCTCATGGCCTCCACTGGCTGGAGTCTCGCCACCAGGGCTGCCGGCCACGCTGAGGCAAGAATTGATGTGATTGTCACTGCACACACGCCGAACAGGATGTGGCGAAGCTCGAACCTGGGGTATAAGACATAAGATATGCTCATCCCCCCGAAGTCCATATCCGGTGGCGCGTTTCCCGCAAGGAGCGCGTAGTCGATGCCTGTGTGCGATGTGAGCAACACTAGGGCAGTGCCCATGATCGAACCTACAGCGACACCCACCAACCCCAGGATAACTGATTCTACGAGCACCATCCGTACCAGCCTTACCGGGCGGCACCCAACCGCCAGCAGCATCCCAAATTCATGCGTTCGCTCAAAGGTGGACATCGTCGCGGTGTTGGCGATCCCCGCTGCGGCGGCAACGAACACTATCCCCAGGAAGATCATGTCTATCCAGTTCTTCATGTCCATGATCCTCGCAAGCCCCGGCACCGCCTGCCTCCATGTGAGAATTTCCATACCGGCAATCGCCGGAAGCGAGGATATGGCCTGAGCCAGTTCTGCGGAGTTCTCCTGATCGTCTCCCTGCACCGTGATCTCGTGGGCTTGATCCCTCATCGCAAGGAACTCCCCTGCGTCCTCGATGGCCATCAGCACTCCCATGTTCTTGGCCACTTCCACCTTCGGCCTCACTATGACCTTGACCTTGAAGATGTCGCTGACCGGAAACCCGTCGACATCCTGAGAGATGAGCGCTATCGTTTCTCCCGCTCTAACCTTCAGCCTGTCGGCGAGGACACTTCCCAAAGCGACGGACCTGCTCTCGGCAAGCAGTCCGGGTGTGCTCCCTTCAAGCAGGCCCCCGCGCTGCGACTCGGCGACAACGTCAATCCCCAAAATCATGGCCGGCTCAGCATCGGCGGGCGCGTCTCGCTCCTCGCCGGATGCTGCAAGAGCGAACGAGAAGATGCGCGGAGAGACCGTCTCGACGCCGGGCAGAGCTTCGATCTCCGCTTCGACCTCGGACAACCCGTCAACGTACAGATCGATCGCGCGTTCCTCGGGCCAGTCCTTGTGATGAATCTGCACGTGACCCACCAGCGGCCCTGTGATCGTCCGCAGCATGTCGTCGAACGAACCCGCCATCATGCCGTTGACGAATACAAGAGTGAGCTGCCCCAGGGCGATGGCTCCGATGGCAAGGAGCGTGCGGCGTTTGCTCCGCCCCAGGTTGCGCCAGGCTATGCTCAGCGTGCTCGCACGCATCTCAGGTGTTCTCCGCGCTCACCGTTTCTGTTCAAGGCTCGATAAGCTGAACGTGCTCTCCGGCACGTCAACGTCAAATTCGATCTCGAGATAGAGCATCTCCGTCTTGTGGCCTTCCTCGTCCTCCGGAATAAGAATCATGCGGGCGGGGATGCGCCTGCCGCCGAATTCCCGCACCTTGTCCCAATGCATGGTTCTCGCCAGCCGGCCCTTCCTGTCGTAGTACCGCGCCCGGACCGGTATCTCGCCGTCATCTGACACGATCAACTCAAGCCTTTCCCATAAGCCCACCGCTCCCGGCTTCGCCTCGAACTGGATCTCCCACCCACTCGGGTCTTCCGTCCTTCCGGTCAGTTGGTACGTGTAGTCCTCGCTGTAAGAAGAGTCGCGCACGAGGTCGTCGTTGGTCAAGTCGCTTCCCATCCACGAAGCAAGCATCATGGACGGGGGGATTCTTATCGTACGATGGATTCGCGGCAGGTAGTTCCACAGGTTCCGCTCCACCTTAAGCGTCGCAGTACCCTTCTCCCGCGCGGGAGAATCGATGACAACCAGCGCCTTCTCCTCCCCCTTCGTCCACACCTTCATCCGGAGAGTCTTCTCGCGACGCGGCCTCGTGACCGTCAATTCAGCCAGCGAAATGCTGCTGGTGGAGCGATACAGATTCTCGAATCGCTTGACCGTCGCTTCCAGATCGAGCACCCCGTCCTTCAGGAGGGACGTGCCCGCTAGGGACATCTCCTCAGCCCCCTTGCGGTCAGCGCCGCACTCCCCTTCTGCTGCGGTGGGAGCGCCGGTGGGCAGGAACACAAGCGTGAAGAGAAGAATGCCCGCAGGCAGCAGCCGACACGGTCTGTATCTCACCGTCGCCTCCTTTGCTGCTTGCGTCCGTGGGCTGTGCAGGTGACTGCCTTCTCGAAAAGGAATGAGTAGCCGGATGCCAGCGAAGCCTCCCTCTTGTCTCAGGCGCTTCGCCCTCTTCAGCCGGTCATTTTGCGACTTCGAGTTTCGCCGTGACGACGCCGGTCGTGTCCCCCGTGAGCGCTTCGTACCCCGGTTGGCACCCGCCTACCGACAGCGTAAAGGTCCCCGGTTCCTGCCGCTGCTTTCCTTTCTCATCCACTACCGAAAGCTGCTCCGGCGTTATCGTGAACTTCACCGTCGCCTTCTCCCCTGGTTCGAAGTGGATCCGCCTGAACCCCGCGAGCTGCCTTACCGGCACCCTCGTAGAGGCTTCGTCGTCCGTCACATAGAGCTGCGCCACCTCGTCCCCCGCACGCCTACCGACGTTCTCCACCTCGACGCTCACGTCTGCGCTTTCCCCTAGACTTACCTTTGTCTTGCCCGTCCTCAGGTTCGCGTACTTGAATTTCGTATACGAAAGCCCGAATCCGAACGGGTACAAAGGCTCCCCTTTGAAGAACCTGTACGTGCGGTTGTCCATGTTGTAGTCCTCGAAAGGCGGAAGCTGATCGAGCGACTTGTTGAAGGTCACCGGCAGCCGCCCGCCCGGGTTGTAGTCCCCGAACAGCACGTCCGCGACGGCTGTCCCGCCCGCTTCGCCCGGATACCATGCCTCCAAGATTCCCTTCACGTTCTTCTGTGCCCAGTTGACGGCCACGGCGCTCCCGTTCAGCAGCACCAACACCACGGGTGTCCCCGTCGCATATACGGCCTCGAGCAGCCTCTGCTGGACGATGGGCAGGTCAATCTCCCTCCGGTCGCCGACCTCGGCGTAATAAGTCTTCCTCCCCTCCCCTTGCTCGCCTTCAATCTCATTGGAGAGTCCGAGGCATATGATGGCGACATCCGCCTTCTTCGCCACCTCCGCCGCCTGCGCGAATCCCTCCTCGGACGGCTCGACATGCTCACATCCGCGTGCGCTCATCACTCGCGCCTCCGGCAGCTTGTTTTGGATGCCTGCCAGCGGCGTCACGACGCTCTTCGCGTCCCCGTAATAGTTGCCCTTCAGTACCCGTGTGTCGTCCGCGTTCGGTCCTATCACCGCTATCGTTTTCAGATCCTTGGAGAGCGGCAGGAATCCGTCCTCGTTCTTAAGGAGCACCATCGATTCCCTCGCCATCTCCAACCCCAGTGCGCGGTGCTCCTCGCACGCGTTTACCTCGATCGGTATCTGTGCGTACGGAACGTCCTCGTCCGGATCGAACATTCCCAGTTTGAATCGCGCCACGAACAGCCTTCTCAGCGCAACATCTATCTCCTTTTCCGAAATCAGTTTCTTCCTCACAGCCCTGACGAGATGCGGGAAGTACATCCCGCAGTTGAGGTCGCATCCGGCCCTCACGGCCAGGGCTGGGGCTTCTTCCTCTGTCTTGACCAACTTGTGGTGCTCGTGGATGTCCCTGATCGCCCCGCAGTCCGACACAACGTATCCCTTGAACCCCCACTCGTCGCGCAGGATCTTCTGCAGCAGCGTCGGACTTGCGCAGCAGGCCTCTCCATTCGTCCTGTTGTACGCGCCCATGATCGATTCCGCTTTGGCCTCCTGCACCGTTGCCTTGAATGCCGGCAGGTAGGTCTCGCGCATATCCTTCTCGCTCGCCTTCGCGTCGAAGTGGTGACGGTCCTTCTCCGGTCCGCTGTGCACGGCGTAGTGCTTCGGCGTCGCCACCAGCTTCAGATACTTCGGGTCGTCCCCCTGCAAGCCCTTCACGAACGCCACTCCCATTCGCGCCGTCAGATACGGGTCCTCCCCGTACGTCTCGTGCCCTCGCCCCCATCTCGGATCTCTGAAGATGTTGATGTTGGGAGACCAATACGTCAGCCCCTTGTAGATGCCCCGATCGCCCCGCCGCGCGAAATCGTGATGCTTCGCCCGCGCCTCCGTGCTGATCACATCCGCAACACGTCCCAGCAGGTCCGTGTTCCAGCTCGCCGCCATCCCAATTGCTTGCGGAAACACCGTCGCTACTCCCGCTCGCGCCACTCCGTGCAGGCACTCGTTCCACCAGTTGTACTCCGGGATGCCCAGCTTCTCTATCGCCGCCGCCCCGTGGATCATTTGCGAAACCTTCTCCGCAAGCGTCATCCGCGACACTAGGTCCTCCGCCCGCTCTTCCGCTGACAGCGAGGTGTCCTTGTACCTTTCATTCTCTTTCTTGGCCATTTCTTCGTCCTTTCCGAATTCAGCGCATGATCGACCATGATGAATCCCCCCCCCAACCCGCCCTCGCAGAACGCAAAGCGGCGGGGAGGAACGGGCACGCGGCATACTAGCATCAACCCGCCGAATTTGCTACCGTGTCATCGGAAGAAAACGCGGCTCCTAATGCCGGCCCGCGACGAGGAGCGAACAGTGGATCCAGCCACGAGGCAACGTCTCACATCAATCCTGGACAGAGCGGAGTCAAATCTCAAGGACAGTCTCCTCCCCTTCTGGGGGAATAGCACTTGGGACGATGAACACGGTGGGTTCTTGACTCGCCTGGACCGAAAAGGGAAACGCATCGACACCAGCGAGAAACTGCTCATAATGCAGGCCAGGATGATCTCGAGTCTCGCGTCCGCCCACCGCCATGGAATCACTGAGCGAGGCTACCTCGATCTCGCGGCGAGGGGATTTGACTTCCTCCTCCGCAAAATGTGGGATGCCAAGGACGCCGGATTCTTCTTCTCCGTTGCCCGCGATGGGACCCCGAACACCACACGCAAGAATACCGATTCGCACGCCTATGCGATCATCGCGCTGACCGATTTCCACATGGCGTCGGGACGGAACGACGCGCTCCGCTGGGCGCAGAAAACCTTCGACATTCTCCAGGAGAGAGCCGCCGACCGCGAGTTAGGTTTCATCGAGGATTTTGACGGTGGCGAGTGGCCCGTCCACAACGACGACCAGATGAACTTGGGCGGTAGGAAGGATATCAAGACGATCGACACCCACGTGAACCTGTTGGAGTCGTTCTGCTACCTTCTCCGTTCGTCAAAGGCACCCGAGCACCGCCAGGCCTTGAAGGGGCTTCTCGACCTGTTGGTCCTGAAAGGCATACATCACGAGTATGGCTGCACAATTACGTCAGTGGATCGCGACTGGAATCCGCTGCCGGACGCGAACGGCAAAATGACCACCTGCTACGGGCTCAACGTGGAAGCTTCATGGCTCATGCTCGCTGCTGCGGACCTGCTGCGCGAGTCCCGCGACAAATACCGCGATGTGATCCTGGGTCTCGTCGACCATGCTCTGGACTACGGCTTCGACCATGAGCGCGGCGGCCTTGCCTCGTACGGCCCTCTTTCCGGGAAAGTGACCGATGCCGCCGATCTGAACGACAGCAGGCTTCTCAAGCCCTGGTGGGGGCAGGCGGAAATGCTCAACGCCCTTCTCGACGTGTACCGTTGGACTGGCTCGCCCAACTACCTGTCCGCGTTCGAGAAGCTCTTCGATTGGATCTGGGCCTACCAGATAGACCACCGATACGGCGGCTGGTATCAGGAAGTGCGCTGGGATACAGGAGAGCCCGTCACCACCGACAAGGGGCGTGAGTGGAAGGCCGCCTTCCACGCGAGCCGCGCCCTCATCCGAACATCCGACGCTCTCCGGCAGATCCTGCGCGCAGCCTAGTACGCATCTTCCAGCTTCGAGTAGACCTCCTTCGCCTGCGAAATATAGCTCTCCAGCCGCTGCCGTTGCCGCCGCATCAGAATCGGATCCACCGAAGGGGCACCCTCTTCGAGTATGGCCTCCAGCGCAGCAAGTGACTTCCGGGCTTCGGCGAGTTCCGCCGGTAACGCTTGTGCATTGATGACCGGATTCCCGTCGACTTCTATGAAAAACGGAGTCGTATGTGCGCCCGAGGGATGCATTTCCCCGTACCCTTGTCTGTTGCTGCTGACGCTGCCGAACACACGGGCCGCCACCCAGCAGCTCTCGTCCGCCCTGATGGCCGTCTGATGCTCCAACCATACGTTGTCTTTCTCGCTCGGCTTGACCTCTTCGATGACTTCGCCGTTGCGCACAATCTCCACTAGGCCCAGCACGTCGAAATCCGGATTGACGGCTGCTTGGAGCTCGATCTGCACTTCCTCCCCGGGGGATACCTTTATGAGCGAGCCGGGCAGCTCTCTGTTCGCCCTGATGTCAATAAAGGCCCCGCCGCGGCTTGTAAACGTGTGCCCGGCCTCCAGCGACTCCATGTATTTCTCAAAGGAGAAGTCACCGTCCACATGAGTGTAGAAGCGCTGCGAGCCCGGCACCGCCCCCCACGGGAAATCCGAACCCGATGCGGCACTCAGTCTGAAACCAAGGTTCCAGAAGTGATACAACCCCTCGCGAGCCAACGGGTCGGCCGCATCCAGCTCGATGAAATCCACCAGATCCAGAGGCACCGACACCGCCGCCCCCAGCCTGGCCTTGAACGCCCAGCAGCTATGTGCGTATCCTGTCAACCCTCCCTGCCTTCTCGCCTCCTTGAAGGCGTCCTCGTACACGTAATACTCCTCGCGGTTGTGAATGCCGTTCTGGATGTTGTACATCAGCGTGTGTCCCCGCCAGCTCGTACGCGGAGCCTCCTGTCCCGCCACCATCAGATGACCGTCAAGCTCTTCCCTGGAAGTCTCCCCCCAGGCGGATTGGACGAAGTACACTCTGTGCTCGTCTCCCGCCTGCGCGATGTTGGTGACACCCAGATCCACTGCCGACAGTAGCTCCAGGATATCCTGATCCCGCCCGGGATTCCGACTGATATGGCAGTGATCGTCGCCTGAGTACCAGCCGCGCTCTGGCAGGTCCACGTATCTGCGCAGCATCAGCGTCGTTTCCACCACGCTTCCCGGCGCGACGTCAAACTCTTCCACCAGATTCCGGTACTCCGGCCCCTTCGACGCGAAGATGCGGCACTTGCCGGGATACACCGGCATTTCAAAAGGCCCGGGGGCTATGCTGACGCGGCCGTCTCCGGGTACGGTATCTCCTCCCCTGCTCAGTCGCCAATACTCCGCATGTTCATGAACATAGAAAGGCGCTGCGTTGGGCGGGCATTCACGCTTTCCCCCTGCCACCACGTTGACCAGCGCCGCCGTTGCCTCTCCCGTGTCCTCGTCCACTATGTTGATCTTAATGCGCCCTGGCTCTACGCCGCGCATCGCGAACTCGGTCTCGAAGATCACCTGCCCATCCGGATCCATCAGAATGAACGGGTGCGTGGTCTCCCCCACCCCAACGCCGCTTGCCGACAGTCGAATCAGGCACGGATGCCCCGGGTCCATGCGAATCCGGATCCCGTCACTTCCGCCCAAGTCCGCGAACGACTTCTCAATAACCGGCAGCGCATCTGAGCCGGCGACCTCGAAGAAGACTACGAAGGGTTGAGGACCCTCCAGGGCGAGAAACTCCTCCGCCGAAGGAGTGGTGAACTCCAGTACCTCCCCGTTCCCGTATCTGATGGAAAACACGTTGTCCCACTGCCGTATGCCGCCAATCAAGCTCTTCGCGCTCTTCAGCCAGTGCGGCAGCGCCTTCTTCTCAGCCTGCAGGAACGGGATCGACCACTCAACCGGGTAATAGATGTTCTTCAGGTTCACATCATTGCCACGTGTCCATTGCCGCGGGTATTCGCTTGACATCTCAATGAGTTCTTCTGAGTAACTTCGCACGTCGAATCCGGGCACGCCGATATCCACGTTCTCGCGTGGGGTCGAGGAATGGACCGCCAGCGCTACCATGAATGCCGCGGCGGCAAGCACACACAGAAGTCTCTCGATCTGATTGCAGCGCATTGTCATCTTCCTTCCTCGTCTGAAGGCAATTCTCAGTTTCTATCCGACTTCCGCGCACACTCCAGCAGCATTCTCCGCAGTGCGTCTTCCCAATTCAAGTATCTTCTGCAACTGCATTTCAAGTCAGGTCTCTGTCGGCTGCGGCACCTGTGCCCTTGCCATCAACTCCCCGCCCGCTTAGACTAGCCTATTCCGAGCAACGTCGCTCTCTACTCAGAGAACCGGCCCGGAGCACGAATCCATAGGAGCAGACCAGTGAAGGTAGTATTCATCTCGCTAGACACGGCGCGCGTCGATCACTTCGGTTGTTACGGGCATCCCTTCGACACATCGCCCAACGTGGACAAGGTCGCCGGCCAAGGCGTTCAGTTCCAACGCTGCTACGCTTCCGACGTCCCAACTCCGCCTGAATACACCGCCATATTCTCCGGACGGCTTGGCATACACACCGGCATTTTCGGGTTCGAGGGTCAGGGAGCCTACCACCCAGGCCCCCCCATGCTCCAGGAGATTCTGGCCAGGGCCGGATGGCGCACCGGGGCGATAAGCAACCTCTTCTACACCTGCCCTTGGCTCATGCGCGGCTGGCAGGACATCACACCGCCGGGCCTTCGTTTCCAGGGAGGGACCGCACCGGAGGTGACCGACGAAGCCATTCGGTGGCTCAAGAACCACGGCGAGAATGACCTGTTCCTCTTTGTCCATTACTGGGAGCCCCACCAGCCTTACGTCAAGGCCCCCGAGAACCACCGCAAGCTGTTCCCGACCAACTCTTACAAGCGCATCGCTCCCGACATGCGATTCATCAACACCAACCCCATCATGAAGACGTTCTACGAGTACTACCACGCAAAGGGTGAAGGCGACCCGAAGATGCCGTCTGAAGAAGTCCTTGCCCGATACGATAGCCAGATACACTTCGCCGACCAGGAGGTCGGGCGCCTAGTCGATTACCTGGATCAATCCGGTCTTGGCGACGAGGCATTGCTCATCGTCACCAGTGACCACGGCGAGGCCTTCGGCGAGTACGGCTTCATTGACCACTACACCTGTTACGAGAGCATTTCCCACGTCCCGCTCATCCTGCGCCTTCCCGGGAAGTTCCCCGCAGGCAGTAGTGTTGACGGATTCATTTACGGCGCTGACTTGATGCCCACTATTCTCGACTTGGCTGGCGTGGATATTCCGTCGGCTATCGACGGGGAGAGCTTCCTCCCCGCCATTCTTGAGGGCAAGAGCACTCCGCGGGATTTCATTGTCACCGACTGCAACGCTCTCGTCACCCAACGCATGATGGTCCGCAACCAGTGGGCGCTTGTTCACACTATCCATCCGGGGCCGCAGACTCACATCAAGCCTTACGAACTGTTCGATCTCAAGGGCGATCTTGAGAGTGACCTATCTGGCGAGCATCCGAAGAAACTGCAAGAAATGCAGGCGGAATTGGCTGGATGGCTCGCCGCGCAACTGGGCGGCGGTCCCGACCCCCTCCAGCAGGCCGCGCAGCAGGGAGGCTGGATGCTATCGCATCCGGCGTTCATCCACAGCATGCTTGCGCACCTCGACCTCGTCCGAGGCAACAAGCTCCTATGGGAAACGTTGCGACGAAGGTACGGCCCCGGACTCGAACTCCTTGGCTCCGGCGGCGCGCAAGAACCTGAATGGGCCAGGGGCATGGCGAAGTAGTCGGCTTCCGCCTGCATTTCGTCTCCATTACTAGAGAGAGGTTAGATATGAGCGAGATTACAGCAAGACAGATTGCGGACGTGTTTGAGGAAATCGCTCCCATAGAAAGCGGAAATCCGAAGGATGAACTCGGCTTTGTCTACGGCAACCCCGACTCGCCGGTCACAGGCATTGCCTGCATGTGGAAAGCCGACGCGTCCAGCATCGAACGGGCCGTCCAACTGGGCGCGGACATGCTCATAGTTCATGAGGGCCTTTTTCTGAGACTGCACGAGAGCCCTTGGTATTCCGCTCCGGCTCGCGAAGAAGACATTCTTCCCAACAAGCTGCGGAGAGAGCTTCTCGAGAAGCACGGCTTTGTAGTCTACAGAAGCCACTCAAACTGGGACGCCCTGCCGGTAGATGGCGTCGTTGACCAGGCCGCCAACGCGCTTGGCATCGAGGGGCTTAACGTTCACGCCGTCGACAAGTACGTCAAGGTTCACGAATTGAAGCGCCCGATGTCAGTGTCGGCTCTTGCCGGGCACGCGAAAGCGGGACTTGGCATGCCTTGGGTGCTCGTCTTCGGTGATGAGAAGCGCGAGATCAAGCGCTTCGCCTTTCTAGTCGGGGGTTTCGGCGGCAACCAGCCGCACATGCCGCAGCGGGCAGCGGAAATGGGCGCGGAAGCGCTGATCTTCGGCGAAATGTCCGAGATGCTCGTCATCGCCGCTCTGGAGTGCGGGACCCCGGTGATCGTCACGTTCCACAGTGCCAGCGAGATACCGGCGCTCAAACGTCAAGCTGAAATGCTCCGCGAACGCTTCCCCGGACTGAAGGTGGAACACGTGGACAGCGGCGCGCTCGCCTTCGGCGCTAGATCTCTCTGACCTCGCCCTCTTCAGCCGGTCTCGATCAAACCCTTCAGAAACTCGTACGAGCGCTGGGCGAAATCCATCAACGGCGGCGCTACCAGCTCCACCGATAAGTAGCCCCCGTAGCCCCTCCCCTTCAACTCACCAACCAGGGCCGGCCACGGCGTCTCGCCATCCGCCAACTGGCTCGGGCGGCCGTCTTTGCGATTCCCAACGTGCACGTGCCGGACGTGCGGGAAGAGCAGCTTCAGCGACTCCACTGGCTCGAACCCGTGCATCGGCTGAAAGTTCACCCCCAGGTTCGCTCTGCCCACCTCCGAGAGCAGCCGCAGCGTCGATTCCGGCGTGTCGTGGAGTTTGCCTCTGTGCGTCTCCAGATTCAGACCTATCCCCTCTGATGCCGCCATGTCGCACGCCTCCCGCAGCCCTCGGACACATGCATCCCATTGCTCGGCTGTGGCGTTCTCGCTACCTACCTGCCCTGTGAACACCCGGATGAACGGTTTCCCCAGCCTCACGCTGTACCCGACGAACCTACGCGCCGTCTCCAGGCTGTCTTTCCAGTCCTCTTCGGTCCCCGTGAAGTTGAAATAGGGACAGATCTGGACAACTTCCAGACCTGTTACCTCCATAACTTCTCGCGCCTCATCGATGTCCACCGTATCGAGAAGCTGCTGCCACAACTCTGTTCCCTCGTAGCCGATCTCTCTGATCCCCTTCAGCGTATCTGTCACGCTCGACAAGTCCTTGCCAAAATCACGAGCGCAAAACGAAAGCCTCATCTTCGTTCTCCCAATGCCGGATCGCCTGAAGGTGCCAGACTTCTCTGAATTATCATGTGCGACATACGGGCAACCGCTTATCACCATCTTATCAGAACCCTCCAGCCGATCAATTCATACACGTACGGTTTGAGCAACGTGGGTTCGCTCTTCTCCGTCTGGGCGCTGGACGATTGCTCGACCGATGGTTACACTACACAGGCTTGGTGAAGACGCGCACTGACATCGGGAGAACAAATGACGAAGAGGCGAAGTAAACATATCACGGTCGGCGTTGTCGGCCTCAGCCGCGGCAAGAGCTTCGTCCGCAGCGCTGAACTCGCCGGCATGAAGCTCGTCGCAGTATGTGACAAGCGCGAAGAAGCGCTCGCGGCTGCTGGCAGCAGCTTGGGCGTCGCGACCTATCTGGACGTCGACGAGTTCCTCAGCCATGACATGGACGCTGTGATCCTAGCGAACTACTTTCACCAGCATGCGCCGCTCGCCGTGAAGGCTCTCAAGGCGGGGAAACATGTGATGAGCGAGACTACCGCCTGCAAGACCCCCGCCGAGGGCGTGGCTCTCGCCCGGGCCGTCGAGAAGAGCGGCAAAGTCTACATGCTTGCCGAGAACTTCCCTTACTTCGTCTACAACCAGGAGATGCGCCGGCTCTACCATGAAGGCGAAATCGGCGAGATGCAATATGGCGAGGGAGACTTCAATCATGGCTCCGGCGCTAAGGGGCGAAATTCGTCCCCCGGAATTAACCATTGGCGCTATTATATACCCGCCACATACTACTGCTCACATGCGCTTGCTCCGATCATGTACATCGCGGACGCCAGGCCGCTCAGCGTAAACGCCCTCTGCATTCCCTACTCTAAGCAGCAACAGCGCGAGCACATTCGCAGGGGCGACTGCGCCTCAGCCATCCTTTGCCGAATGGACAACGAAGCCGTGGTGAAGCTCCTCGGCACGGGTCTCCACGGCCAACGTTATTGGTATCGAATCCACGGCACGCGCGGGCTTATGGAAAACCTCCGCACGGGCGACCGCGACATGCTTCGGATCGTCCACGAGCCCTGGGCCCTGAAGGACGGGGAGGAGCAGGAGAAGATCTACCTGCCCGAGTTCCCCGTTGCAGCGGAGGCCGCCAAGGGGACCGGCCACGGCGGCGCGGACTTCTTCACCAGCTACTATTTCGCGGAGGCTATCCGCCGCAACAAGCAACCCTATCTAGATGTCTACCGCGCTCTCGATATGGCCCTTGTCGGGATACAGGCTTATCGCTCGGCTCTTGAACAGGGCGCTCCCTTCCCCATCCCGGATTTTCGCAAGGAAGGTGTCCGAAGGAAGTATGCCAAAGACGACTGGTCTCCATTTCCCGAGGACCGCCGTCCGGGTCAGCCGTATCCCAGCATCAAGGGTAAGATAACACCTGATAAGCAGGCGCTCGCCTACGCGCACAGGATTTGGCGCGAACGGGGATACAAGGGACGCTAGCGTCTCAGTTGGTGGAACGCAGAACGCTTTCATATGAGCGCTACAAGTGTTCGCACTCGCCGCACGGCCACAGGAGGTCCGAGCATGATCCAGATCCGGCGCACTCCAGATCCTACGACACGGAGCCCCGGCGGAGGCAGCCTCGCCAAGATCCTCGTCTTTCTTGTCTTGATTGGTGGACTGGCCCTCGGGTTCAAGTATTTTTCCGGCAGGAAGACAGGGGCAGTGCATCAGAGCATCAATGCCCAGATCTGCGCCGAACAAGTCATCGCCGCGTACATCTCCTCTCCCCAGGATAGAAAGAAGCTTTTCGAGAAAATGGCAATCAAGCCGCAGACGGTCGGCGAGAAGGTGGAAAGGTCTGCTCTCGCCCGCCAGCGGATGAACGAGGACGCCCGCGACCCGTCGGCGTCCCTTTCCTTCCCGCCATACAAGACTTTTCGGGCGAAATCACTTGGACAAAAGCGCTACGAAGTGACGTCGCACGTGATTTGGCAAGATCCTGCAACTGATCAGCAGCGGACCATTTCCTACCAGTGCATGGTTACCCGCATCGGCGGCAAGCAAGTCTGGGATATAGACGAGATCCGCCTCGAGGGTGTGTCCATCAATGACACCTGGAACGTTGTGGGGTTTGACGTTCTTGCAGAGCCTGTCGATGGCACATGGGCGGTCCGCGGAGGCAAGCTCGTCTTGACTATCAGGGACGGTTCCCGCCCGGTTAGGACCGTCGAGTTGGGTCCCGGCAGTTAGCCCCGTTCATCGCCAAGCTTAGCCGCCTGCGTCGCACCCATCGTCCCAATCTCAGCCGTACCAGCAAAGCCTTGGGCGCCGCCGACTATTGTCACCCATAGCGGAAACTAACCTTCACCCCTCGTTGCGCTCACCAAGAGAACATGTAGATCGCGAGCACGACGATAAGAACAAGCGACTCGAAACGGACGGCCCTGGCATCAACGTCAACTGCCGCTTCCCCCTTGAGCGCACTCCCCATGGCGCGGAAGTGCAGGGGCAGCAATGCCGGCACAAGCCCAAGCTGCCATGGCCCTAATCCCGACGCTCCCATTGCGCCTATGCCCAGCGCGAAGGCGCTCACGAGAGCTGCGTACAGCGCTCCCGCTCCTCTTCGACCCAGCGCATGCGCCAGCGTCCGTATGCCCGCTTCCCTGTCCTCGTCAAAATCGCGCAGGTTGTTCCCTGCCAAGACGGCCGTTGTCGCGAACCCTACCGGCAGCGACAGCATAAGGACCCTCCACTCTACCTCCACTGTCTGCGCATAGGCAGCCCCCAGCATGAGCGCCGGACCGAAAACCGGGAAGATCACCAGTTCGCCCAGTCCGCGGTGCTTCAGCCGAAATGGCGGCCCCGTATACGCGTACAGTGCGAACACCGCAGGCACGGCGAACCACAGCACTCCCGCCCCTAACGCCCCCGCTAGATAAGCCATCGGTAGCGCGGCAAGCAGCAGGCACACCAGCGCCCCGTACGCCATATCAGAGACTTCCAGCTCTCCCGCCACAAGAACGGCCCCCAACCGCCCCCTGTATGTTTCCCTGCCTATGTCAACTCCCCGGATGTAGTCGAAGCAGTCGTTGATCATGTTCCCCGCCGCGTGGAATAGCATCACCGCACCGAGCGACGCGGCCAGGGTGTCCCAGCGCCACTCATCAACTGGGCGCACCACTGCCGCAGCGACGACTATGGGCAGCAAAGACAGAGGAAACGAGAACGCCCGCAGCGCTCGAAAACGTGCGGCCAGTTTGGCCCCTCTTGGATCAACACGCGCCACAGGCTCTTACCCCCACCTAATGTTCCCGATCCCTTGTTACACCCGCGATGCCGTGCTGGTCACCGCGTCTGCGATCAGCCCCCATCTATTCCGCCAGCCCCATGCCCGCACAACGGACATGAAGTAATGAAGCGCGTACGGCACAAACCCCGAAACTTCCTTTCCAAGAACAATTCCCGTGGCTTGACCTCTCGCCAGAGGCACGACGTAACCGGGGTCGAGCGGCGAAAAGGCAACGCATTGCCTCCCCTGCGCTGACAGTAGTGCGTTTCGGGCTGCGCACACACCTCCTGCCAGAGAGAACTGCACCGACATGCGGAGAGATCGCTCAGTGCCGCCCGGTGCCGCTCCGGCCACGTCTCCTGCTGCGAATACCCCGGCGTGCCCGATAACTCGAAGGTGCTCGTCAACTGAGACACGGCCGCCCTCTCGCCGCGGCACGTCGAGCGTGTCGCACACCGGCCCCGGCCTCACCCCCGCTGCCCATACCACTCGGGTGTTCTCAATCGTTCTTCCGTCCGTCAGCCGTACCGTCCTGTCTTCCAGAAATTCCTCGACGGTCAGATTTTTGAAGACCTCGACGCCGAACCGTCCCGCCATCTGCAGCGCCTTGCTGCGAACGCGTGGCGAGCAGCCCCACAGCACTTCGTCTGACGCCTCCAGAATCATCAAGCGCACGCGTTCCCGTCGGACCACTCCCAAGCTCTCCCGCACGTCGCGGAGCAGCAAGGACAGATGCGTCGCGATCTCGAAGCCCGTGTACCCGCCGCCTACCACCAGAAGGTGCACGGGCCGCCGGTCTTGGCCGGATGCCGTCGCTTCCATAGCCCCCAATGTGCTGGCACGGATCCCGTGGGCTTCTTCCACCGTCTTCAGCCCAGGCGCCGACGACTCGGCGGATTCATTGCCGTAGTAATTGGTCTCGCACCCGAGGCAGATCACAATGGCGTCCCCACCGTACGTCCCTTCGGTCGTCTCCACCCTCCTCTCCCCTGCGTTTATCCGTAGAATGTCCGCCTGCACGAAGTCCACTCCCAGCCGTGTACAGAAGGGACCAAGCGGGAACAGCACGTGATCGGGGCGCACCCGACGCGAGATCAGATCGGGGAGAAGCGGCGAAAAGACGCTGTCCCCCCTTCTGTCGATGAGGACAACCTCGACGTCCGCGCCTTTTCCCCTGTGCTTCGCCAGCTCGCGGGCGGCCGAAAGCCCGGCAAACCCTCCCCCCAGAACCAGCACGCGAATGGCCATCTCTCCTCCCCCATCATCCTATACCAGCAATTGTCCCCGCTGTCCCGGGATCATTCAAGCTCGCGCAGCAGCATCAGGCCGGAAATACCTGGATCGTGCACCCGCCATGCATTTGCCACCTCGACAGCTTGTCCCAAGCGCCCTTTGCTTCTGCAGCGCAGGTGGCTAAAATTGGACTGTTGCGCCGCGCGCGGCTCGCGCTGGCCCGCGGGTAAGAGCACTTAGAAATGCGCGTTCGACACAGATGCTTCAACAGGGAGACATGCCATGCCGCCAGAATCACACAAGGTTTCGGGCATCAGTGGTGAGATCACCATCCGTCGTGACAAGTGGGGAATACCGGCCGTCTTTGCCGCTGACAATCACGACGTGCTCTTCGGCTGGGGCTATTGCACTGCTGAGGACCGCCTCTTTCAAATCGAGATGACCCGACTGTCAGCGTGGGGCCGGATGGCCGAAGTCCTTGGCGAGAAATTCGTCGACGACGACAGACGAACCCGAATCATGGGTACTCACCTCGAGGTGCTTCGAAAGGCCAAGGCGCTCGACGCGCACTTCCGCGATCTGCTCGAGGCCTTTGCTGAAGGGATAAACGCCTACATCGGCACCCACGATATCTCCAAGCGCCAGGGCTTCCGCGAACTGGGGCTCCTGCCCGAGCCCTGGACGCTCGAGGATGTCGTTGCGTGCAGCGAAGGGGCTGGGCACTTCGAGACTTTCGGTCACACGGGTTACAAGCTTGTCGAGAAGGTCGGCCTGGAGATGGCGCGCGAATGCTACCGCGAGTGGCCCGATGGCACGCCGGTCATTGTTCCCGAATCTGAGATGGCGAAGAAGACAGAAGCGTATCGCCGCCTCAAGAGTGTTAACATTCCGAAGCCCCGCCGTCCCGCGACCATTCACGAGCGGTCCGCGACGGGCAGCAACAACTGCCTCGTCACCGGATCCAAGTCCGCGACCGGCATGCCCATTCTTCTCGGCGATCCGCAGCAAGACCCGCGCGTTCCACCCTCGTGGTATGAGGTCGTTCTCCACGGCGGGGATTACCACTGCCGCGGCGTCGGCTTTGCCGGCGTGCCGGGGCTGCTCATCGGGTTCAACTTGCACTGTGCTTGGGCGGCCACCGGCCTTGGCACTGACAGGGCCGACCTGTACGAAGAGAAGCTCCATCCCGACAACCCCGACCTGTACCTCTATAAGGGCAAGTGGTACCCCGTCGGGAAGCGCACCGAGGTCGTGAAGGTCAAAGATGGGGATGACGTCACCTTCGAGGTCCGGTCAACTCACCACGGCACGCTCTGCGGCGAACTCTTCGGCGAGAACGACCGGCACCTCGCCTTCCGCCATCCCATGTTCGAAACCACGGACACTACTGTTCTAGGCAAAATGCGCATCAACGTCGCCAAGAGCTACGAGGAGTTCAGGGACGCCATTAGCAAGTGGGAAGCGCTCGGCGGCAACATCATCTACGCCGACAAGGAGGGGAACACCGCATACTGGCCCACTGCTCTCGTTCCCATTCGCCCCAACGGACGCTTCTGGGGGCCCGTCCCCGGCTGGACCGGAGAACACGAGTGGGCTGGTTACATCCCGTTCGATGAAACACCTTCGCTACACAACCCCGACCAGGACTTCATCGTGACCGCCAACAACCTGGTCGTCAGCGACTGGTATCCCTACACCTTCGTCAGCCGTCCGTCCACTGGTACTCGCTTCATGAGGCTCCGCGAAGCTATCATGGACAAGGACAAGTTCGACCGGAACGACATGGCCGAGTTGCGCTCCGACATCAAGTGCACACCGGAAACACGTGCTCTGCTCCCCATTCTTCTTGCGGCCCTCGATCGCGCAGATATGGTCACCGACGAGATGCGAGAGGCGGCCGATCTCCTGAAGGCCTGGGATTTCAGGTTCAGCAGAGACTCCGTTGCCGCCACGATCTTCGACCGTTTCGTCCGGGCGTTGCCTCAGGCCATTGCCAGGCCCCGTCTTGGCGAGGACTACAAGCTGGCACAGTTCGACGTGCTCCGTCTCGATCCCCACTCCAAGTGGTACGATGATCCCTCAACCCCACAGGTCGAAACAAGGCCCGACGTATTCGTCAAAGTCTTCAGGAAGATACTCCAGGATCTGGCGGATCAGTTAGGTCCCGACAAAACAGACTGGCTGTGGGGCAAGGTTAGTACGACCAAGGTCCTCCATCTGGTCGAGGAGCTGGGGCTTCAGGAAACGATCAAAGCCCCCGACTACGGTGACTTCGTCATGGAGGGCTCGAAGGCTCTTACCCCGCATGTCCTCATGGTCGTCTCCTACTCTCAAGTTGTTGACCTCACGGATGTCGACAAAACCCAGGCCGTTCTCTCCGTCGGCAACTCAGAACTCTACGACAGCCCTCACAGTCACGACCAGATAGAGCTTTGGAGCAACTGGAAGTTGCGTCCTGCCTTCCTCAGCGAGGACAAGGTGAAAGAGGTATCCGATCTCGCATCCGTGATTACTCCCGAGTCGTCGCACAAATGACCGCGCACGACCACACACCTCGGACCGGGGCGCGCATCCACGTCGCTCGCTCCATCGTGGCTGGAGAGCCGTCCCTCAGCGCGATCGAGAACGTCGAGTACCTTCCCAAAGGCTTCTCTCAGGACACGAAATATGTACTTTCTGAATGTGGCCGACCCAGATATCTGCTGCGCATGAGTCACCTGAAGCTGCGCGACCGACGCCGCAAGGAGTTCGATCTCCTCCGGAAACACCACGACCGCGGCATCCAGTGTTCTGAGCCGCTCCTGTTCGGTGTCGATGAGACCAACGGAGTCTGCTACCTGGTTGTTGGCTTCATCGAGGGCGAGTGCGCTGACGAAGCGCTCCCCAAACTCTCGGAGAATCTGCAATTCGATATCGGCTTGGCTTCGGGAAGAGAGCTGCGGCGACTTCATGAGCTGCCTTGTCCCGACCGAAGTTTCGACTGGGCCTCGCATCGCTGGGCCAAGTGCATGCGCAACGTCAACGAGATCGCCGAGATCCGGATCGACTTTCCGCGGCGATTGGAGATCGAGAGATACGTCGACAGGAACCGTCATCTTCTCGACGGCAGGCCAGTCCGCTTCCAGCACGACGACTTCCATCCGGGGAATATGATTCTCAGGGATGGGCGCCTTGCGGGAATCATCGACTTCAATCGTTGGGACTGGGGCGACCCCATCCACGACTTCTACAAGTTGCCGTGGTTCGGGTTCCCCGTCAGTGTCCCCTTCGCCCGTGGTCAAGTAACCGGCTATTTCCCCGAAGGGGTGCCCTCCCCCTTCTGGCCGCTCTACAACCTCTACGTCGCAATGAGCTTCCACGCTTCCGTTTGCTGGGCGTACCGCAACGAACGGAACGAAATGGAATGGTGGCTGGACAGAATACGAGACATCATCGACACCCACGATCTCGCGACCGGCTGCCCCCCATCGTGGTTCCAGCCCCCGTAGCGAAATTTACCTACACCTCTGCAAGCGAACGTTCCCTAGTCATGGTCCCGTCGTCACCGTACCCAGCAGGTACAAGTCTCCGGTCGGGGAAATGTAGGCAACGACCATGCCGGCATCGTCCTCAATCCTGAACGATCCTGGCGGCGGGTCCAGCAAGCCCTGACTGTCGTACACGGAACCTGCGAGAACGAGGTTCCCATCCGCGTCGAAGGCCGCAATGACGCTTCCCCCCTGAGTCTTAACCAGCACCTGACTGCCCCCGACCGCTGCCGGCTCTGCGTTCTCCGTCAGGATTCCCTCCAGCGTCAGATTCCCGGCGCTGTCGAACTGCGCAGCCATCTGTCCGCTTGAGTTGGTTATCCTGAGTTCCGGCATCATCGGCTGCGCCGTAATGGTCGGCTCGCCCCAAACTGCCTCGTCCCCCGTCGCATCCGATATGCTCTGCGTCTCAAAGAACAGGTTCACAGTCTGCCCCGTATAAGACGTCAGATCGACCGCGTACGTAGGTGACCACTGGTTCCAGCGCCACTCCTCCAGGAACAGCGTGTGTAGCTCTCGCGCCTCGTCCCGCAGGTACACACGGAATCGCGCCCCGTCCGTGCTCGTGTACCCGTCGCGTATGCCGATTGAGAACGAAAGCTCAATCTCCGAGTTCGCGGGTAACCTTAAACCCCTCCACTTCCCCGTCTTTCTCATCCCCAACAAATTCGGCGCGCGTGCCACCATTGCTTCCTTGCTAACTCCACCGCACGCCACGGTCGACTTGTAGAAAAAGGTATTCGCCGCATTCAGGTCGCCGTCGCTGTCCAGCCCGTAAAAGACGAAGTTGCCCGTTGCGGACAACGGCGAAATGCTGTCGGCCAAGAGCAGCGGCGTCACGACGTCGACCGGACTTGCCAAGTCGGGGCGCGGAGTGTCCTTCTTGTCGGCGAGCAATGAAGCTAGTTCCGACGTGAACGCATTCGCGCGCCCTGCGACGAGCCTATCCAGTAGAACTGTCGAGTTCGCCGTAGGAACTGGGTGGAACCTGAGCTTCGTGACGGTGCCGGTCCAGTTGGGATTGGTCGTCATGTCGATCGGGAACGGCCTCGTTCCCCACGGCCCCGATTGCAGTGCTGTCACCGTCACCGTTCTCCACGTCGGGTCGCCCTGCTTCTGAAAGTCCACCCGCAAGTCTCCGACCTGCTGCCCGTACAGCACCGGATGCATGATCGGCACGAGGAACTGGTACTCCGATGCGTTGAGCGAAATGGTCGGCGATTCCATGTACGAGTTCCCGGTTGTCGTGGCGATCAAGCGCGTCTGCGTGCCGCTCTGTGGATCGAGATTGACGAGCGTCCAACCCTCCAGTCCACGAGTCACGTCATCCCGATTCCACACCGTCGTGTAGCAGTCGAAGACCGGGTAATCGCTGTTCCCCCACGCATGAGCCCACAGTATGTGGCCGCGCTTGTCCCAGGCCGTCCGCACGCAGTTTCGAATCTCGCTCGCCGTTGCCCAGGGCCCGCCTGGGCCTATGACCATCGGGTTATACTCCGGCGCTCCCCAGCTCTCGTCTCGTCGGCGCAAGTTCTCATACCAGTAGTTCCCGTTCCCGTATCCGTTCACACCGTACGGCTGGTATTGGCTTATCCCGCTGTACCCCCACGGCGTCTCCATGTGCATCCAGTCGTCGAGCCAGTCCGCGTTGTCCCATTGCGCGCGGTTCGAGTTGTAAGAGCTTGTGGCCATTGTCTGATGCGTGAACATCCGTGTTGCCGGAACGCCCGCCTCGATCGCCCAAATCACCAGCTCATCGACGAAGTCGTTAATCACTTCAACGCGGAAATTTGTCCACTCCTGCCAGTAGCGCGTCCGCGTCGTGTACTTCGTCGGCGGGTACTTCCGCGGCGGGTCTACCGCCTCCCATGTCGCCGGGGCAACGGAATGATCATGCCCGAAACCCCCGGACGAAGTGTAGTCTGTGCCGAAATCTACCCAGAACGTCACCCCGTCTCCGTTCGTATCCGCAACCGGCGTAGTGTCCCCGTAACGGTCCCTCAGATAATAGGCAAACTGACGGCACATCACCGGGTGGTAGTCTTCGTAGAACGGCCTCACCACCGTCCCGCCACCGTAATCCGCATGCCTCGGGATCGGCGTACCGTTGTCGTGGGCGGGGAAGTGAATCTCCGGGTCGATCGCAAATCCTGCAATTCTTCCAGCGTAGCGAGGGTGGCTCGCTATCTCCAGCAGTTGCTCCATTCCCGCCTGCAGGTTCCTCTTGACGTAAGCCTTGTACTGCAAGTCGTACCCCATCTGCGCCCCAAGGACCGGATCCGCAAGCGTAGGCGTGGCGAACGTGAAATTGCCCCAGCCGGCTCCCGCATTGTCGAGTGTCGTCGGATCGTCGTCGGGATCGCATATGTCCGACACGTCCCACATGCACTGATCCTTACCCAGCGTCTCGAAGTGCAGGTCAAGATCGTAAAGTTGGTCGCTGATGTCCCCCCCGTGCGTCTGAATGCACTGCATTTGAAACGACACTGGAAGGTTGTAGTACCTCGCCCACTCGAGTCCCGCGATCGTCGTGGGCATCTCCGACGGTCTTGCCCAGGCGGGCAGGCTGCTGGTGACAATGCTCGGAAGTTGACTCAGCGACGTGACGTCAGGAGGCAGGAACATCGACCGGTACTCGGGTCCCTTCGTGACGTAATAGCGATAGTCGTCCGACGCCCCTTCAGTCCATCTCGTATAGAAGAAGCCGACCTGCACGCCGGCCTTCGCGTACTGTCCTCCTCCCATAACGGGGTCCCCTGCCCCGATCATCTTCAGCACCATGGGCGCCACGTAACTCGCGTCCCCGTTCGGCGTGACGTAAAAGCTCTGGTCGTATTCGGATTCGGGAATGAAAGCCGCATCATACGGTCCTGCAGCCAGGCAGACTCCGGCCGCGACAAGCACACACAAGGCAGGGAGATACTTCGGAATCATTCCTCTTACCCCCAGGTCTTTGCTGTTCCCGCCGTGATGACCTTGGCCCCTACATGCAATATACCACAATGCCCATGCCTTTCAACGGTCGGGCCTTTCCTACGCGCCGCACACCCCTGGCTTCTATGTGAGTCCCAGCGGAACCCGGACGGCAAATCAGCGTCTAATCATGATGAAGAGCCCACATAGGATGCGAGCACTCTTTCCAGGGAAAGGAGAACCTCCATGCTCGTGCGGACAAACGGCTTATGCGTTCTTGCGGTCTTGGCGCTGATTGGATTGGCTGCTCCGGCTGCTGGCGAAGATCAGCCTGCCCCTGCCGCTGGCCCGGAACCTGTTTGTGTCACGCCCATCCCCGGCATAACGCCCGACAATTACCCCAGGGTCAACGGCTCGACCTCAACCACTCCCCTCGGGCACCTGCTTGCCTTGAGGGCGCTGGGGTACAGGGGAGAGTTGCGGCCATCCACCACGGCGCAGCGGCTGATAGGGGGCCCGCCGGTGAAAGTGGAGCCTGTCGGCCCGCCCGCGACCTCCCTGTACATCCGCGGAGAGCTCCAGTTGTTCCATACCAAGGCGCGCCACGAAGGCACCCACGCCGCCTACGTGAGCCTCATCACCGGCAAGTCACAGATGATCCTCGTCGCCCGCAAGCCTTCCGACGACGAAATCAAAGAAGCAGCAGAACGCAATGTGGAACTCGACATCCGCCCTGTCGCCCTCGATGGCTTCGTTTTCCTCGTGAATGCCAAGAACCCGGTCGATTCCCTTACCATGGAACAGATACGCGGCATCTACACCGGGAAGGTAACGAACTGGAAGGAGCTTGGCGGCAGCGACGCGCCCATCGAAGCCTACACCCGTAACCGCAACTCCGGCAGTCAGGAGCTCATGGAGAAGCTCGTCATGAAGGGGCTGAAGATGATAGATGCGCCCGACAGAATGCTTATGGGCATGGCGGGCCCCATCGACATGGTCTCACAGAGTCCCAACGCTATAGGCTATTCGGTCTACTACTACGAGCACGTCATGCACAAGCGTCCGGAGAACAAGTTGCTCGGCATCAACGGCGTGAAGCCCTCCTCTGAGACCATCTCCGCCCGCGACTATCCGCTCGTCACTGACGTGTTCGTTGTGGCACGCAAGCATACCGACCCGAACAGCCCCGAAGCCCTCCTCCGTGACTGGCTCCTATCAGAAGACGGGCAGAAGCTGGTGGCCCAAAGCGGCTACGTTCCGTTCACGCCACGCGAGGAAACCGACTAGCTGGCTGCGTGCCGAACCGCGATGTGGGGATCCCTCTCCGCTCGCGCTTTCTTCTCTTGCGTCAGCTTCCCCCAACGCCGCAGCAGGCACACCGCCGCCTTTCGCTCCGTCCAATGCTCGGAACCAAGCATCTCGTCCACCACCGGCAGCGCCGCGTCGCGCAGTCGCAGGATCTGCCAGAATGCTTCCTGTGCCGCTTTCCTCGGACGGCCCGCACGAAGATGCCGACGCAGTTCCGGGAGGCATCCCTCCCCCTTCTGTCGCGCGAGAACTCTCACCGCGGCCGCGCGAACCGCTGGCGTGCCTTCTCGCGAAAGCGTCTCGACCATCTTGCCTGCACGCGGGCGTCGGCTTCTGGCAAGTGTCCACATCACGCGGGCGACACTCCCAAGCCGAGTGGGGTCGGCTTCTATCCAGGCCGCAAACTTCTCTCCATATCTCCTCGCAACTGTCCCCGACACCGCCTTGCTCCATTTCCGATCTCCGGAAACTCCCAGCAGCTCGCGCTTCAAGACCTCGAATGCCTCTTCCGACCCCTCGCGCGCCAGTGCCACCGCGGCGGTGCAGCGTTGCGCGTCGGATCCCGTCTGCATGATCTCCTCCAGCGCCTTCTTCCCATTTTCACCGTGTGACAGGACCAGACTGCCCGCGCACGTTCTCGATATCCAGCTATCGCTCCTTCCGAAGTTCTTCAGGCATACCTCAATCGGCGGCACGTGTCCGTCCCGGATCGCTATCCACGACGCGATGCTTCGCACCCTGGGCTCGGGATCTTGAAGGGCCTTGGTGACCGTCTCAAGCGCAGAGTCCGGCGCCAGCCGGCACAAAGCATGCATAGCAGCCGAGCGCAGAGATGGGTTATAGCTGTCAGCGTCGTTGAACACTTGCCCGAAGTAAGCGATCACTTCCCTGTCGCCCCTGGCGTAGGACAAAGCTGCCAACGCCAGCCATTGCCCCTTCTCGCCTGTCCGCACCGCCTCAAGCAACGCTTCGCGCATGCCTGGGATGGCGAGCACACGACCGCTCCCGAACACGTCGTGCGTCCAGGCGTGCGCTGCATGCGCGTAGAGCACGCGAAGCAGCGGCTGAAGCGCGCGCGGATCCCCTATTGTACACAGCGCTCGGGCAGCCGCCCGTCGCACCGGTATCCTCGGGTCTCCCAACGCCTCACACAAGGGATCGACCGCCGGTGCGCCTATCTCGCCAAGACGCCTAATCGCCTGCTCATGCTTCTCCCCACGCACTGCCGCCTCATCGAGCAAGCGCTTGATCTCCGCAGCGAAGTCTTCAGGTAATTCCTCTTTCTTGAACGTCCCTGCAACCATCTTCAGTTCCTTCCGCAGCTTGGCCCGGGCGCGCTGCAAGCGCCCCTGTACCGTTGCCTCCGTTACTCCAAGGAACTCCGCAATGTCTGTGTAAGAGAGCCCGTCAACGTAATAAAGGCTCACTGCCTCTCGGTTCTTCTCGCCCAAGCCGTCCAGCGCTCGCCGCACCGTCTCCCGCCGCTCGGACTCTTCGGCGGCCACGTCCGGCGGCGACTGCGACTCATCCGCCGTATATCCCAGCTCTTCTGCCATCGACCGCACGCGTGCAAGCTCCCGAAGCGCGCGGCGTGCCGTGTTTATCACAATCCCCCGAAGCCACCCGGCAAAGCGCCTCGGCTCTCTCAGTTTCCGCAGGTCCCTGTACGCGCAAAGGAACGCCTCCTGCGCCACGTCCCGACCCAGCTCGAAGTCCGACAGCATCCCAATCGCCGTCCCGTAGGCGTAGTCCTGGTACTTGCGGACCAAGGCACAGAAGGCCTCCCTGTCGCCCGCCAGAGCTTCGCTTACCAGCGTGTCGTCGGGTCGGTTATCCATTGGATTCGTCTTCGTTTCAGTTGAACCTGGACGGGGCGGGACTCGAACCCGCGACCTCCCGCCGAAGCGGGCGCTCTTTCCGCTGAGCTACCCGTCCGGGCTCTGGTATTATGTGCCGCTTCCGCCCTGGAAGCTAACGAGGATTCTCTGAGAAAAGCTCGTGCCCGCAGGAATTCAGTCAGCAACGCCTGCTGGATATCCCAGCTGGGAGAAGCCGGTCTCCGAACTGCCCCCTAATCCTTACCCTCTCCCAACCCAACCGGCAGCTTCACAGTGATGCGCTTTCCCTTCTTCGCTTCCCTCCATGCCTCGCCGTTCAATGGCCCGCAGGGGTCCGCCTTGTCGGTGTGGAGTTCCTCCACCTCCTGGCTCTCCGGCGCGTCCCCCTCAAACTGGAAAGAGAGTTCCAGCCTCTCCGCATCAAAGCTCGCATCCAGCTTTGCCTGCGCTCCGTGAAGGTCAAACCCGAAGAACTCCCTCCACCCTCGCAGATTCTGCGTGGCCTGCGGCGCTGGGTTCTCGATCAGAAAACTCATGTGGTCGTTCGTCTCGTCGTAGAGGTTCCCGTCGACCGTGTTCTCCTCTTTCCAGCCGACACACACCCTCTTGGGACATCTAAACAGTACGTTGTTCAGCGCCTTCAACCGGCGCGCGAGCCCCGTACGTCCCCCTACGGCGCGTTGATGCTGCGCCGATGTCAAGAAGAGAGCGAAGCCGTTCTTGATCTTCCCGAAAAAGTTGTGCGCCGCCACCGCGTACTCGCATCCGTCGGCCTTGATCGCGTGGCCTCCCGTTATCGCCGCGTGCGGGTTCCCCTTGTCCCACGGTTCCCCGCTAATGTCCCAGAATATGTTGTGGTCGATCAGGTTCACCTGCTGGCTGACCTCCAGGTGAAGTGCGCTGCTGAAGCTCGATATGTCATGGAACACGTTCTCGCTTACTCGCGAATTCTCGTTCAGGAAATCAAGCCACAGCCCGCACGCGTGCCGCATTTCGCGAAATACGTTGTGCCGCAGCAGCATGCCCTTGACGCCGTGAAATTTCATCCCGGCGCATTCATAGAGCCGTTCGACGTCCAGTCCGCCAATTCTCTCGACAATGTTGTGCTCGACCAGCGTATTGTCCACTGCATGGACTCCCGCTATCCCGCACACTCCGCAGTCGGTAACGCGATTGTTGCGCACGATATGGTGACCGCAGGGCTCGTATTTGCCCATGCTCCAGTGCTGTGCACCCACGTCAATCCCGCAGGAGTTCACGTGCCTCACCACGTTTCCTTCGATGATCCAGTTGTGCCCCTGGGATGTGCTGAGTGCCGCGCGCTGCGGAACCGGTATGCCGTCCGCTACATGCTCAAACCGGAATCCCTTTACGCGTATGTATCCCAGCCGCCGCACTTCCGGAGCGAACACCTGTTCACGCGTCGTCACCTCCAACTCCACCCCGTTGGGGTCAGCATCCTCCCACAGCCTAAGGTGAATCCGCAGCCCCGGATCCTCGACCCAGAAGACCCCCTCCTGCTCGGCCAGTTCCCAGAAGCGGAAACGCTGCTTCAACGGGCGGCCATCCGCGAACACCATCCCCCGCCTCAGTTGCAGCTTCTGCATCTCCGCCGTCGACCAGTTCTGGTTGAACGTCATCAGCTCGCCGAAAACGTTCGTCGCCAGGAACGGGTTGTACCCGACGAACCATTCGGCTGGCAGGTTACCCATCCAGATTCTCGCATCTTTCCCCGGCCTCATTTGCCAGCCTTCGCTGGGGCGGAACTCCGGCTTCCACACCTCCGAGCCCTTCACCACCACGTCCTCTCCCGGCGCAGCTTCGTACGCGATCATCTTCTCCGGTCCTTCCCCGCCTCGCGCCGGACGCACTACCTCCCTGTACACGCCTTCGTGAACCACCACCTTCTCTCCCGGCTGAAGCACCTCCGCGGCGCGGCCCATTGTCTTGAATGGCTTCTCGGTCGTCCCAGGATTCTCGTCGGAGGCCGCCGGATTCCCACACGCAACGTCATACGTCTTCGCGTACTTCGTCCGGTCATCCCAAAAGGGGAAATTTGTGCCGTCGGGTAGCGTGACTGTCTCGTTTGGCATCCGTGGTCTCCTTCAACCTTGCATGTCGCCGTTTTCGGGCACTGGATGTCTAACCCTTCGTTCGCGCCTCCGCGCCCGCCAAGCCCTCAAGAACGGTGATGACCCCGCTATGGTCCAGGTCCCCCCGCCCCGCGGCCAGCATGGAAGCGAACAGCTCGTGAACCAGACTCGTCACCGGCAGCGGCACGCCGTAATCATTTCCCGTCTTCATGATGATGTTCAGATCCTTGAAGTGGAACCTGGCTTTGAACCCGGGCGCGAAGTCTCCCTTGATCACACGCGGCCCCCGCACGTCTGACACCCGCGACTGCGCGTAGCCGCCGCTCAGCACTTGGTGGATGATGGCGGGATCCACCCCCGCCTTCGCACCTAGCACCAGCGCCTCCGACATCCCCAAGATGTTCAGCGCAACTTGAATCTGGTTGCACGCCTTGACTATCTGTCCTGCCCCGTTGGGCCCGCACAGCGTAATGGTCTTGCCCATGACCTCGAAGACAGGCAGCATCTCGTCGAAGGTCGCCTTGTCGCCGCCCGCCATGATCGACAGCGTGGCATTCTTCGCGCCGATGTCTCCCCCGCTCACCGGTGCGTCAAGACACCGCACTCCCTTCTTCCCCAGCGCCTCGGCTACCTCGACGGCCACACTCGGCGCAATGCTGCTCATATCCGCGTAGAGACATCCATCCTTCCCCCCTTCAACCAGGCCGCCGGGGCCCAGCGCCACCGCATGCACGTCCGGCGAGTCCGGCAGCATGGTGATCACGATCTCGCTCTTCTCGGCGATCTCCTTTGGCGAGGTCGCCTCCTCTGCCCCTGCCTTCACAAGTTCTTTCACAGGCTCGCGGTTCACGTCGTGGACCACCAGCGGATATCCCGCGTCCAGCAGGTGCTTCGCCATGGGACGTCCCATGATGCCCAGCCCGATGAATCCAATCTTCTTCTTTGCCATTCGTTGCCTCCTCTCGCACTGCCTATTTCAACGCGCGGCGAATATCTTCCGCGATGAGTTTCCCCGTCAGCCGATGCTTCTCCAGCAACTCGTCTGCCACACCCGACTCGCCGAAAACGTCTCGCACTCCTAGGCGAAGCAGTTGCGGACGCTTGGCTGCGTCGCCTTCAGTCTCCGAGATGCACTCGGCCACGGCGCTCCCAAGCCCTCCGATGATGCTGTGCTCCTCGACGCTCACCACCAGTGCGACATCAGCTGCCGCCTCCCGCACGCACTCTTCATCCAGCGGCTTGATCGTGGACATGTTGATTACCTTTGCCTCAATCCCGTCCTTCGCCAGCGCTTCCGCCGCTTCGAGCGTCTTGCACACCATGTGGCCGGTAGCGAAAACACTGATGTCCCCGCCGTCGCGCAGGACCGTCGCCTTCCCCACCTCGAACTTGTATTCCTTGGACACCACGCACGGCACCGGATAGCGTCCCAGACGCATGTACACCGGCCCCGGCCAGTCGGCAATGGCGAACGTCGCCTGCGCCGTTTCCACCGCATCCGCCGGTGAGACCACCGCCATGTTCGGCAGACACCGCATCAGCGAGATGTCCTCCAGCGACTGGTGGCTTGCGCCGTCCGGGCCCTGCGTGAGCCCCGAGCTCGATCCCACCAGCTTCACCGGCAGTGACGGATATGCAATCTGTGTACGAATCGGCATGTAGCACACACCGGTTATGAACATCGCAAAGCTGTTGCAGAACGGAACCAGCCCCATCGCCGCCATCCCCGCCGCCGTACTTACCATGTCGGCTTCTGCAATGCCGATGTCCACGAACCGCTCCGGAAATGCATCTCTGAAAAGCACCGTCCGCGTAGACTTGTAGAGGTCCGCGTCCAGCACAACCACGTCTTCTCGTCGCGAGCCGAGGTCCAGCAGCGCCTTCCCGTACGCGTCCCTTGTCTCGGTCATCTGAGTCATCTCAATCCCTCTCTATCTGCGCAAGCGCCGCTTCGAGTTCGCCGACTGCCCGTTGGAATTGCCCTTCGTCCAGCGCCGCGTTGTGGAACTGCGGCCGCCCCTCCAAGAACGACACCCCTTTCCCTTTCACAGTTCTCGCCACTATCACCGATGGTTGCTCCTTCTGCTCATAAGCCCAGTCCAACGCGCTGCAAATCGCTCCCATATCATGTCCGTCGATCTCAGTAGCCGCCCACCCGAAACTCGTCCACCGTTCCGGGAGCGGGTCCAGCACTTTCCCGCACTCCGTTTCGTCCATCGCCTTCATGCCGTTCCGGTCGATGATGGCGACCAGATTTCCCAGGCGGTGCTTCGCAGAGGTCATCGCCGCTTCCCATACCTGTCCTTCCTGCAGTTCCCCGTCACCCAGCAGGCAATACACGTTGTACGATAGTCGCTGGACTCTTCCCGCCAGAGCCATCCCGTTCGCGTACGAGAGCCCCTCGCCGAGCGCTCCCGTGCATCCTTCCAGCCCCGGCGTCTCGTGCATTGCCGGGTGTCCCTGAAGGCGGCCTCCCAGTTGCTTCAACGTCGGCAGCTCTTCCAGAGGAATCACGCCCAGCATCGCGAGTGCCGCATACTGCGCCGGCACCGAGTGTCCCTTGCTCATCAGGAATCGGTCGCGCTCCGGCCACGTCGCGTTCTTCGGATCGTACCGCATCTTGTAGAAGTACAGCGCCGTAATGATGTCCGCCGCAGACAGCGAGCCGCCGAAATGGTGCGCCTTATTTGCACCCATCATCTTGACGATGTGCAAACGCATCTCGGCTGCTTTCCGTCGCAGTACGGCGAGTTGATCCCCCGATACTATCACACTTACCTCCTCAGCTTGCTGTCCATCCGCCGTCCACTACCAGCGTATGCCCCGTGACCATGTCCGAGCCCCGACTCGCCAAAAAAACCACCGCACCCGCGATGTCTTCAGGCTCCGCGACCCGCCCCAGCGGTATGCGCTTGACGACGGACTCACGGAACCCCTCGTCTTCCAGAAGCTTCTCCACCAGCGGCGTTCTCACATATGTCGGCGCAATTGCATTCACGTTTATCTTGTGCTGTGCCCATTCCAGCGCCAGCACCCGAGTCATGTTGATCACTGCCGCCTTCGTCCCGCAGTAAACAATTCGCTGCTCGTCGCCCACAAGCCCTATCTGAGATGCGATGTTGATTATCTTCCCGCCTTTGCCTTGTTCGATCATGTGCCGCCCCACCGCCTGACTGCAGAAGAACACTCCCTTTTGATTAGTGTCCACGATGCGATCCCAAGCATCCTCTGTAACGTCTACCGCGAACTGCCGGATGTTGACCCCGGCGTTGTTGACCAGAATGTCCACCCGACCCCATTCAGCTACCACACGATCGACCATTGCCTGGATGGAATCCCTTTGAGTCACATCAAGCGTCACCGCCATCGCCCGCCTACCCGCGCTTTCCACCTCTGTCACCGTGCTCGCTGCGGCCTCCTCTTTCCCCGGCAACTCCGTGACCACCACGTCCGCGCCGGCCTCCGCCAGGGCTATGCAGAATGCCCGCCCCATGCCGGTTCCTGAACCGGTGACAATCGCAATCCGGTCATCAACACGAAATGTTACGCCGCTCATCGATTCCATCTCCTCGTGCGCTTCCCACTAATGAGTCGCCTCGCTTGCCCGCACCCAGAGCGCAGCCGCCATTTTCCCCGGTATCCGGCCGCGATTCAAGCATGGCGCACAAAACCCACCTGACCATTCTTCGCAGCATGTGCCCTGTTCAGTCAAATCACGGGCTTCCACCGCCGGTCGTCTATACTTCCGTCGGCCCGCGGAATATAATGCGGCTTGCCTTTGGTGTCATGGTTCCAGGTAGCCGGTTTCGCTCACGCTCACACTCTCTCAAAGGACATGGGAAATAATGGATGCATCGCGACGGAATTTCCTCAAGAAGCTCGGCGGCGCCGCGGCCCTTGCGGCGATGGGCCCTCACCTATCTGGTTGCAGCTCCAGCCAACGAATGAGTGTCGGCAACCGTCCGCCTAACATTTTGTTCCTTATGACCGATCAGCACAATTTCCGAACCATGGGACATAAGGGCGACCACAACGCTCTGACCCCTGTCCTGGATCGGCTTGCGGCTTCCGGAACGGTCTTCACCCGCGCCTATTGCCAGAATCCCGTCTGCGTTCCTTCGCGGATGTGTATCATGACTGGTCGTTACTCCCATTCCCATGGCGCGATGTCCAATTACCACCAAACGCCTCGGACGTTCCCCTCATTTACACAAGGTCTTCGACAGAACGGATACAGAACAGCCTGCTTCGGCCACCTTCACATACAGGGCCGGGATGACATGGACTGGGATGTTGTGAACCCCAAGAGGGACTGGCCCAAGTGGGAGCCGCCCCCAGACTATAAGCCCATGGGCGGCTTCGGCGGCGGCAACCCGCTTGGCGGCCCCGCTCCGTTTGGAGAAGAGTACTTCAGAGCGTGGCGGACCAAGGAAGAGACCGTCCGATTCATGAATGAGAACAGCGGCGTGCCCTGGTTCATTCAGTGCTCATTCTACAAGCCTCACCCTCCCTTTCACCCTCCCAAGAAATACTGGGATATGATTGACCGTTCGAGACTCGTCATCCCCAGGTACCCACCGGACGACCTTGAGGATGTTAACCCCCGTCTCGAGCAGCAAATGCGGAGTCGCCAGCTAACGGACCTCAGCGACGACCAGATCCTCGACGCCATGCAGGGATACTACGGCAACCTTGCCTTTTGCGATGCTCTCTTCGGTGAGGTGGTGCGCGCGCTCGAGGAGTTCGGCCTGACGGAGAACACGTTGATAGTCCACACAGCCGACCACGGAGAGATGCTCGGCAACCATCACTTGTGGACCAAGTTCAACTTCTTCGAGGAATCCGTTCACGTCCCGCTTCTCATGAGCTTTCCCGGGAGCATCCCGGCTGGGCGTTCATCCGACGCTCTCGTCGAACTCATAGACCTCTTTCCCACCTTCATGGACTTTGCCGGCCTCGACACTCCCTCCTCCGTTCAAGGGCGATCCTTGCATCCGGTGGCTATTGGTGGGACAGACAAGCACCGCGACTTCGTGCGCAGCGAATTCGCAGGCGGCATGCTGATGAACTTCGACGGTCGGTACAAGTTCATAGACAACGGCAAGGACATCCTTCCGGAACTCTATGATCTCAAGAGCGACCCGCTCGAGATCACTAACATCGCGAACGCTCCCGAACACCAGCCAAGGGTCCAGATGCAGATTACCGACCTGCGTGACTGGGCTGGGCAGGACGTGGTCACCGCTCCCTACAACCAGGCGTACTACAACATGCTCGAAGACAGGAAAAAGGGAGGGGTTACAAGGCGCCGATAACTGCCAGCCCCGGGGTCCTGCGCACAACTGGCGATTGCCAGTCAGTTTCCCTATACCAGAATCAGGTACACTGCCGCAGCAGCGGCGAGTAGCAGCACTAGCACGTTGAACAGCCCCTGCGGTATCTTTGGCAGCAGCAGAATCCCCGCGACCGCGCCCACCACGATCATCGGAACCGCCAGCAAGTCAAACCGCAGCGTCTCTGCCGTCATCACTCCTGCGCTGGCAAACACTGGAACCTTCACCCAGTTGATGATCATGAAATACCACGCGGCCGTCCCCATGAACTCCTTCTTATCAAGCCCCACGCTCAGCAGGTAGATTCCCATGATCGGCCCGGCGGCATTCCCCACCGTCGTCGCAAACCCCGCCAACATCCCTGCCAAGGGCGCGAACCACCATTTGCGCGGCACCTTCTCCCATTTCCATTTCTTACGGACCAGCTCCAGCATAACCATCGCCAGCACCAGGCCGCCCAAGGCGGGCTTCAACTGCTCGTTCCCGATCTTCGACAGCACCCACCATCCCGGCGCCATCCCGACCAGCACCGAGGGGAGCAAACGCACCAAGTGGTTCCACTGCGCGTGCCGCCGGTAGTATCCCACGGCGAAAACGTCCGCCACTATCACCATCGGCAGCACCGCCCCCACCGACAGCTTCGCAGGGAACACTTGCGCCATGAGCGGCACCACCAGAATACCAACGCCGGGCACGCCGGTCTTTGTAAACCCGACGAGAACCGCCGCAAAGAACCCTAGAATCCAAATCGGTTCCATCACCTCACCATAGCCTCGCTGCATTCGGCACAAGAGCGTCCTCCGACGGAGAGACATGAAGACCGCCCGTGAATTGCCGGCCGCTCGCCTTTCAGCTCTTGAGACACTCCATCCCCAGTGCCTCAGCGACCTCGCACAGGGCATCAGTGCAGTCGCCGTACCGCATGACGTAGTGACATATTCTGCTCGGAGGCCGGGGTTTTATCCTCAGCCTCTCGAATTCCTCCGGTGACGGTACCTCAATCACCGCCTCGTTTATGCACCTGTCACGGTAATTTACGTAGTCAACCAACGTCCCGGCCGAAACGTGTATCGATTCCAGGCTCATGTCCAGTCTAGCGAGAGTCACCGGTCCCTTCCTGAAGCGGACCCCCGACGCCAGGCCCTTGCGCTCCGGCTTGCTGTGCGCGTACCTAACGTTGAACCTTTTCTCGAAGTCCATCGAATATGGCGCCATGCAATGATGGATTGACACTCTCCCTTCCGGCAGGTTCTGGACCATCAAGTTCCCCTGGAACATTGCGCCCGGCTCTATGGAGTTCAGCATCAATTCCGTAAGCAGCCCGTTCATGTCGATGCCGCACGAGAAGCCGTAACCTTCGTCCGCCAGCATCATAAAGGCAAAGCACGGGTTGCACCCATAACGGTGTCCAATCCGCGAGCAGATCGTCGTGAAACCTGCTGCTTTCTTCTCCTCCAGATCCCTTCTCAATGCGACGTACCACCGCGCTGTCTCCTTCATAAGCTCCCGCGGCTCCCCTTCTATCTCTCTTGCCCCTTCGAGCCACTTGCCAGCAAAAACGCTCGCGGCCTCTTCGTCAACGCCCGAAGCCTTCCGGGCGAGCTCGTCCAAGTCCTCGACCAGCACTTCGACTCCCAGCCGCTCCTTAACCAGGGCCATGTCCGGTTGCGAATTCCTATACTCCAGCCAGTCTCGGTTAAGCGCTCCTTGCCTCTCCCGCCAGCCGTCTCCCTCGCCCGGTTTAACATACATGGTCTCGCCGGCGTATACGATAACCCGCTTGTTCAACTTCTTCTCTGGGTCTAACACATTCAAGCTCCTCTGCTGGACGCGCCGCCGGGATGTGCTTATTTCACGCCTATTCCTGCAAGACCCCCAGGCGGCGCTCTGCCTATGATTCTGCTGCCCTGTACTCCTTCCGCAGTTCCTCCACAGTCTCGAAGATCGCCGTGATGTTCTCGTCTGGAACGTTCGCGTCCATGTTGACACAGCAGACCCCTGTGAGGTACGGATTGTCGGACTCTTTCACCAGTCTGACCACGGTCTGCCGGACTTCCGACGCGCTATGGTGAACCATCTCCACCGGGCTCAGCCTGACGTTAAGGAACGTATTCGGCAGCCGCTTGCGGAGTTCCCTCACGTTACCGCCCCATCCTACGTCCAGGAAATCCAAATGAGGCAGCTTCGCAAAGGATTCCGCATAGCGATGGGGATCGGTCCCACAGTAGTGGACACCGAACGGCCTGTGTTCTCGACTCCACCGGGCGTCGATGTCCATGAGGAACTTCTCGTAGTCCTGGCACGATATCATCGTGTGGCTGCATTCCGAATGAACAAACAGCGGCGGCTTGATGTGGCGGACGGTTCGATTTACCGAGATGCTGCTCGTCCCTGTTTCTTTCTCCACGCCTCCGACGAATCGCTCGATTACTTGTGCGATCTTGTTCAAATACTCTTGGGCCTCATCCGGGGTGTCGTGCATGTCTAGCAAAATGGTCTCCCCTCGCAGGTCCATCGCTAAGTTCAGCACCCCACCCCAATTCGTGTCTCCCACGAGGTATCCATGCCCTCTCTTGAGTTGATTCGTTAGTCTCTCAAACCGCCTGAACGCCTCGCTCTCGAACGCCGCGTCTACGTCGAGCGAAAGGTCCTCTCTCCGTGCCGGGACGACCTCAGGAGGCGTCCCCTCGTTGTACTTCACTTCACACCCCAGCATTTCCGAAATCAAGAACCCCGCAGCTAGGTGCACCGGCCCAACCTCCGGCCTGTCCTCATCCCTGTCCGCCCCCAGGCCGAACCGCCCCCAGCGTTCGTAGAGCGCCCGCTCCATCTTTCTCTCGCCTTCTACACGTCGCACGGGGTCGTAGAAGAAACCCTCGTCGAAGCTCATCCCCTCGTGTTCGTGCCACCAGCTGGGCGCAAGCACAATGTCCACGGGAAGCATCTCGCTCTCGATTTCCGGGTTTCGCCTGTACCTCTTCACGAAGTGCCCCCGTTGCTTCTCAGCGGCTCGCATGGGTCTTCCTACACTCTAAGAGGAACACCGAAGGAATGTCAACTCGCCGTACCAAGCCCTTGCGCTTCTTGACACACCGTGTCGCCAGCGCTACATTCGCCAAGTACACCTTTTTCCGGAGGAGACAGGATGTCCAAACCCGACTCGCACATCGAAGGTGTCTATGGCCCCGAAGGCGCCCGACAGGCAAATCGCCGCACGGACTCAACACGCATCGGCCGCCGCGACTTCCTGATAGCATTGGCGTCGGCAACGGCAGCCGGATGCGCTGGCGTTCATCGCGCCGCCCCATGGACCTCAAGCGGGGTTAGGCCCAATATCCTGCTCATATTCGTGGACGACCTCGGATACGCCGACCTCGGTTGTCAGGGAGCTGGCGACCTCAAGACCCCCTACATCGATTCCCTGGCGCGCACCGGTATCCGCTTCACTTCCGGCTATGTGACCGCTCCCCTTTGCAGCCCCTCGCGTGCTGCCCTCATGACCGGCCGCTATCAGCAGCGATTCGGACATGAGTACAACACCGGCAACATCCAGAGGCAGCAAACCGAGGACATCGGGCTACCTCTCTCGCAGGCAACTCTCGCCGATGCCCTCAAGAATCACGGCTACGCTACGGGCGTCATCGGCAAGTGGCACTTGGGCGCCCAGGACAAATTCCATCCGCAGCGCCGCGGCTTCGACGAGTTCTTCGGCTTTCTTGGTGGTGGCCACTCCTATTTCGAATGGGACGATAGCAGGCGCACCCCGATACTTCGAGGCATCGAAATCGTTCGCGGTGACGAGTATCTCACTGACGCCTTCTCCCGCGAAGCCGTGGACTTCGTTCATCGACACAAGGACCGCCCCTTCTTCCTCTATCTGTCCTACAATGCAGTTCACACGCCCATGCAAGCGCCGCAAGAGTACCTGGACCGCTTCCCGGGCATTCCAGACCCCACGCGTCGGACCATGGCTGCCATGCTCAGCGCGCTCGACGATGGCGTAGGGCGCGTCCTCCAGGCCCTTCAGGAGGATGGCACGGAGAAGGACACGCTGATATTCTGCATCAGTGACAACGGTGGCACCGCAGGACCCAATGCTTCCGTCAACCAACCCCTCCGTTCCGGGAAGGGACATATGTACGAAGGCGGCATCCGCGTTCCCTTCATCGTCCGGTGGCCCCGGATGCTGCCCGCAGGAATCGTGGTCGATTCTCCCGTCTCCACGCTCGATGTTTTCCCGACTGCCTTCGCTGCCGCTGGTGGCGCTCTAGACGAATGCTCCAGCCTCGACGGCGTTGACCTCTCGCCTTACCTGAAAGGTGACGTGATGCCACCTCCGCACCAAAGCCTTTTCTGGAGGATGGGAGCCAATTCAGCTGCTCGAAAAGGTGACTGGAAACTTGTCAAGGCAGCTCCGGGCAAACCTGAGCTTTATGACCTTTCCGCCGACATCGCCGAGGCCCACGACGTTGCGCAGGCGCGTCCGGACATCCTGCGGGAGCTCGAGGGCGAATACTCCCGCTGGAATGCCGCCAACGTTGAACCGGCTTGGCACGTCTTGCGTCTCAGCGGCGCAGGCGCTCGGGGAACGGCTCGATAGCATCGACCGGATCGATAGGGCGAGTTCGGTTTCCACTGGGTAGGATTCCAGGCAATGGCAGCACGACCGGTCAACTTGCTCTTGGTCTTCGCCGACCAGATGCGCGGCCAGGCGATGGGGTGTGCGGGGAACCCGCAGGTTCGCACGCCCAACCTTGACCGTCTCGCAGGCGATGGGATGATCTTTCGCACCGCCGTTGCCAACACTCCCGTCTGCACCCCCAGCCGCGGCACGCTTCTCACCGGCCTTTCACCTCTCGCCCATGGAGCCGTCACAAACGACATCGCAATAAGGGCCGATGTCCCTTCCATCGGCACCATCCTCCGCGATGCTGGTTACCGTACGGGATACATCGGCAAGTGGCATCTGGGAGGCATACCGCGAGACAGATTCATTCCTCCCGGTCCGGAGCGCCTTGGGTTCGACCATTACTGGGCCGCGTGGAACTGCCACCATCAGTATTTCCGTGCGAGGTATCACCTCGATACGGATCAGGTTCACATGTTCCAGGGATACGAGCCCGACGCCCAAACCGATCTCGCCGTTCAGTTCATCGAGCGTCACAAGAACGGCCCCTTCGCCCTAGTTCTCTCCTTCGGCCCACCCCACGCTCCCTACGAGCAGGTGCCCGAGTCTTTCCTTTCCATCTACGACCCGCGTGAGATCAGGCTCAGAGAAAACCTTCCTCCCAACTCAGCGGAAGATCTTCGGGCGCGTCGAGAGGTCATGGCGCAGTACTACGCCGCCATCACAGCCCTTGATGCGAATCTCGCTCGGCTCATGAACGCCCTGGAACGCCTCGATCTAGACCGGCGCACCCTCGTCGTCTTCACCTCTGACCATGGCGACATGCTGGGATCACACGGCATGGGCAAAAAGGAGCAGCCATGGGAGGAATCCATAGGTGTTCCACTCCTCATGCGATGCCCCGAATTGCTCCCATCAGCGACCGACACCAACATTCTTGCCGGAATCATGGACGTTGCCCCGACCCTCCTCGATCTCCTCCAGGTCGGCATTCCGCCAACGATGGAGGGCGGCAGCGTGGCCCCCTTTCTACTGGGCAAGGATCCTGAACCGCCTTCCTCCGTCCCTATCGGAATCCCGATCCCCGTGGATCAGGCCGTGGCGCAGGGAATTCCCGAATGGCGCGGCGTGCGGACGCCGCGCTATACTTACGCCCGCTACCAGAACGGTGACCCATGGCTACTCTACGACAATGTCGCCGACCCCCTTCAGAACCACAATCTGGTGAGCGACCCCGACGCCGAAACCGTCCGGCGCGACCTCGAAAACGAGCTTCAAGCCTGGCTCCGCCGCCTTTCCGACCCATTTCTCCCATGGCCCGATATGATCCGCCACGCGGGCCTGACCGAAGTGTGGAACCACCGCGAGCGCCACATGCATCCGGGAAACCCCAGACTAGTGCCGTGACCGCCCTCGATATCGCCCAGCGACAGCGGCTTCTCACCGCATGCATGGCAAACCCCGTATTCCTGCGTTGCGGCAACGGGTCTTTCCCACTTATAATGTCCGGTTCCGGCTGCTCCTCACAAGAGACATCTGCCTGGGAACCATGTTCGAACGGAGGGAACAATGGGTGGGCTTTTTGGAGTCGTCTCGAAACAGGATTGCGTGAGCGACCTCTTCTACGGAACTGACTATCACTCACACCTCGGGACCATGCGAGGTGGGCTTGCGGTGAGAGATAACGGAGGCATCACTCGCTTCATCCACGATATCACGAATGCCCAGTTCAGATCCAAGTTCGAGTCTGACGTTCTCGACATGCGCGGTCGCACGGGCATCGGCGTCATCAGCGACTTCGAGGATCAGCCCTTGATCATAGGCTCCCATCTCGGCGTCTACGCGATCGTTACCGTCGGAGTTGTCAAGAACGCCGACGAATTGGCTCAGCATGCCTTCGGCAACCGCACCACCCACTTCTCGGAAATGAGCGGAGGGAACATTAACCCCACCGAACTCGTCGCCACCATCATCAATGAGGAGCCCACCTTCGAAGATGGCATTCGTCGCGCCCAGAATGAAATCGAAGGCTCCTGCTCGATGCTTCTGCTCACAGAGCACGGCATATACGCAGCACGCGACAGGCTCGGAAGGACTCCCGTCGTCATCGGGCGGAAGCGGGGCGCATACGCCGCCACACTCGAGACTTGCTCCCTGCCGAACCTCGGGTACGAAGTCGAGCGCTACCTCGGTCCCGGGGAAATCGTGCTGATGACCCCTGACGGGGTGGAGCAGAAGGAGCCCCCCAGTGACAGGCTTCAGATCTGTGGCTTCCTGTGGGTCTACTACGGATACCCCGCCTCAAACTACGAGCGAATCAACGTCGAGGCCACCAGAACGCGCTGCGGCGCTGCTCTTGCCAGAAAGGACGACGTCGAGATCGATTACGTTGCCGGCATCCCCGATTCCGGCACCGCACACGCCATCGGTTATGCCAACGAGGCCGGAATCCCGTACAGCAGACCCTTCGTCAAATACACTCCCACTTGGCCCAGAAGCTTCATGCCCCAGGACCAGTCGGTCAGGGACCTCGTCGCCAAAATGAAACTCATCCCCATTACCGAGCTCATTCAGGGCAAGCGCCTGCTCTTCTGCGAAGATTCCATCGTTCGGGGAACTCAGCTCAAGGACACCATCCAGAGGCTCTACGACTGTGGCGCGCTAGAGGTCCACATGCGCCCCGCATGCCCTCCCTTGGTCTATGGGTGCAAGTTCCTTAACTTCTCGCGATCAAAATCCGAACTCGACCTTGCCGCTAGAAAGGCAATCAAGGAACTCGGCGGTGCGCGCGACGAAGAACTCCAAGAGTTCTCCGAAGCGGGCTCGGAGAAATACAACGCAATGGTAGATAGGATACGTCAAAGACTCAGACTCACTTCGCTGCGATATCAGGAGTTGCCCGACCTCGTAGACGCCATAGGCCTTCCCAAGGAGAAGCTCTGCACCTACTGCTGGGACGGCGCGGAATAGCGGCTGAATCTTGTCGGCCCCGTCCTTCGCGCTGTGACTGGGCTGCTCCAGACCCCGGGTGGCGCACCCCTCTTGGGGTCGCAGCATGAAGCGGAGGAACCATCATGAAACGCCCCAACATTCTCTGGATGTGTACCGACCAGCAGCGATTTGACACCCTCGGATGCTATGGCAACACGTTCGTGAAGACCCCGAATCTTGACCGTCTGGACAAGAACGGGATGCTCTTCGAACGCTGCTACGCCCAAAGCCCCGTCTGCACGCCAAGTCGTTCCTGCTTCCTCACCGGCCGGTACCCCCGCACAACTCGCTGCCGCCAGAATGGCCAGGACATCCCTGCGGACGAGGTCATAATAACCCAATTGCTTGCGGACAGCGGTTATGTTTGCGGCCTTTCGGGGAAGCTCCATCTCTCCGCCTGCCAGCCGATTGCCTGCCCAGTCTCGGAGCGCCGTGTCCGAGACGGTTACACGACCTTCCACTGGTCGCACCACCCGAGCCCCGACTGGCCAGCAAATGAGTACATCTCGTGGCTGAAAGAGAAGGGAGTTGAGTACCGGACCCCCCGCTCGGATCACTCCGACTACATCCGCATCGGCATGCCCGCGGAACATCATCAGACCACCTGGTGCGCCCAGAAAGCTGTTGACTTCATTGAGGCCGGTTCCGGCCGCGATGCCCCCTGGCTTTTCTCTTTCAACTGCTTTGACCCCCACCATCCCTTTGACCCTCCCCGCGACTATCTGGAGCCGTACCTGGAGCGCATCGACGAGATCCCCCTCCCCAACTATGTAGAAGGTGAACTCGGCGACAAACCCGTCTGGCAAGCTTACGATTCAAAGGGTGCTTACGGGCAGCGCCTCGGATTCACCTGTTCCGAAATGACTGACAATGACCACCGGTTCGTCCGCGCTGCCTACTGGGCCATGTGCGATCTGATCGACCACGAAGTGGGACGCATGCTCGAAGCCCTCGAGCGAACCGGCCAACGCGAGAACACCCTTGTGATATTCACCTCGGATCACGGTGAGATGCTCGGCGACCACGGCATCTACCTGAAGGGGCCCTTCTTCTACGAGCCGGCTATCCACGTGCCCCTCATCGTCTCGATGCCCGGAATCGTGCAACCTGGACGCAAAAGTCCCGCACTCGTTGAACTGGGCGACCTCGCCGCCACCGTACTCGATGCCGCTGGCCTTCCTCATCACCCGGGTATGCAGTGCAAGTCCCTATGGCCCATGCTCGCCGGCGAAAGCGAAACGGATCATTTCCGCGATGACGTCTATTGCGAATACTACAACGCAATGCCTTGGCACGAAGTCCCGCCCGCTCACCTGACCATGGCCCGTTCAGACAGATACAAACTGGTAGTCGCGCATGGCCTCGGCTCTGGAGAGCTCTACGACCTCCAAGAGGACCCGAGGGAAACGCGCAACCGCTGGAACGACGAAGAGTTCGCTGGCATAAAGACCGATATGCTCATACGCATGTGCGACCGCATGGCCTGGACCGTTGACCCCTTGCCGCTTCGGCGAGGTGCTTGGTAGGAAGCGTGGCCTCCGCGCTCGCGCATGCCACAACTCACAACACCAAGGAGCTACCATGAACGTAATACTAGTCATCTCAGACACTCTCAGGTACGACCACATCGGCGCACACGGAAACGACTGGATTGAAACCCCCAACATGGACAAGCTCGCCGGAGAGTCCTGGGTTTTCGACCGTAACTTTGCCGCCAGCTACGCCACCATACCCCACAGGACCGACGTCATGACGGGCAGGTACGGCGGCCCTTTCCACCCCTGGATGCCTCTTCGTTATGACGTCGTCACCCTCCCGCGGGTGCTCACCGACGCCGGCTACTGCGCACAGCTCATCAACGACACCCCCCATCTGATTAACGGCGGCCATAACTTCGACTGGCCTTTCCACGCTTGGACGTTCATTCGCGGCGCCGAGGTCGACCGCCCCTGGGTAGACTCAGCCACCGAGTGGCCCGAAAACTGGAAGCCCGACCCCATCTTCGACTTCGTCGACGACAGCCTTCTCGGCCATCGTATGCTCGCCACCTACGCTCGAGCCAACCGAAAGAGGACGAAGGACGAGGAATGGAACGCAGCCAAAGTCTTCCTCACGGCCTCTCAGTGGCTCAGGGAAAATGCCGCTCGCGACAAGTTCTTTCTCTGGGTTGACTGCTTCGACCCCCACGAGCCCTGGGACGTGCCGCCTGAGTTTGCCAAGATGTACGTCGATTCCCCCGGCTACGACGGGCGCATCGACCCACGGGAAATCGCCGGCAGAAGGCACGATAACATGCCCCAAGAAGCTCAGCAGCGCATCAAGGCGCACTACGCCGGCAAGGTGAGCTGGGTCGACCGGTGGCTCGGCGAGCTTCTCCACACCCTCGACGAAACCGGTCTGGGCAAGAGCACGGCCGTGATCTTCACTTCCGACCACGGCACTAATCTGTACGAGCGCGGGAAGTTTGGCAAAGGCTATCCCGTTCGCGAGCAGGAGGGCCACACCCCATTCATGGTGCGCGTTCCCGACGCTGGCTCCGGCCGGAGCGACATGATCGTCCAGCCGCAGGACATCTTCGCTACCGTTATGGCGCTCACGGGCCTCGACCTGCCGGAAGGCATCGAATCCCACGACGTATTGAAGCTCGCTCGCGAAGGGAAATCCGGCCCCCGAGACCTCGCCATCGCCGGCCACAGAACGGATAGGTGGCGTCTGCACCCCGACGAAACTCTGTTCACTGTCTTCGACAAGGAGTGGTGTCTTGAGATCGCCGCGAAACCCGAAAAGAGCATTCTCACATGGCTCGGCTCTCTCGCGGATGAGTCGGACTCGAATCCGTCAATTGTGGAAACGCTGCGTGACGCAGGCATCAAAGAACTTGAGCGCAGGGGCGCTGACCCGCTGCTGATGTCCTGGATTCGGAGCGAGGGAGAGAAAGAATTCCCCGAGACGTGCCGCTTCTGGGACGGTTGGCCCGGGCCCGCAGGCTTCGCCCCCTATTTCAGCCAGCGGCTATACATAGGCTAGCGTCTGCGGCGTAATGGTAGCTCAAGCAGCACAGCGCCGCTATTCCAGGTCGTACGCAATGCTGTAGGCTTCGCCGTCGAATTCCATCGACACGTTGTAGCCGCTGTTCTGGAACAGCGTCAGCATCGGCTTATTCCCGGGCAAAACTTTGGCATGGAACCGGCGCACGCCCCGCTTCTTGGCAATCTCCGTCAGATAAGCGAGCAGAAAGCTCCCCATTCCCTTCTGTTGCCATTCGTCCTGCACAACAAAGGCTACCTCGGCCGCCTTGTTCTTCGGGTCAAGGAAGTACTGCGCGATAGCCACGACCTCCTCGCCCGCCGGCCCCGGCACGAGCCCCACGATCGCCAACTCCTGCTCGTAGTCGATGTTCGTCACCCGCTGCACGTCCCTGTGCGGAAACGTAATCGTGTGCGTGAAAAACCGCGTCCGTACCGAATCGGCACTCAGCGAATAGAACATCTCCGAGAGCGCTCCCTCGTCCGCGGGCCTAACAGGCCGGAAGAAAATCTGCGTGCCGTCATTCAGCGTCTCGTATCTCTCCAGCTCCTCCGGATACCTAACCTTCTCCCACGCCATCTCTATCTGATCCTGCGGGAGATACCGCTGAGATTTCGCCGCCTCGATTAGCTCGTTCCGGAACTTCGGATGGGCGATGTTGATCAGCGACAGCACTCGTTCCTGAATGCTCTTACCGTGCAGGTATGCAATGCCGAACTCCGTCACAACGTAGTGCACGTCCCCTCGCGTCGTGACCACACCTGCCCCCTCTGTGAGATGCGGCACGATGCGCGACACCGTTCCGTCTGCCGCAGTCGAAGGCATGGTGATGATTGCCTTCCCGCCTCGGCTTCGAGCCGCCCCGCGAATGAAGTCAACCTGCCCCCCGATGCCGCTGTAGAACCTGTACCCCAACGAATCGGAGCACACCTGCCCCGACAGATCTATCTCGAGCCCGACGTTGATCGCCACCATCTTCTCATGCTGGCCGATCACGTACGGGTCGTTAACGTACTCGGTCGGGTGGAACTCGAAAAACGGGTTGTCGTCTATGTAATCGTACAGCCGTTGACTTCCCATGCAAAAGCTTGCGATAACCTTCCCCCTGTTGATCGTCTTCTTCGAGCATGTGATCACGCCCAGATCGATCAGCTCTATGATCCAATCGCTGAACATCTCCGTGTGCACGCCCAGTTCCTTCTTCCCGTGTAGGAACTCGGTCAGCGCCTGGGGAATGCGCCCGATTCCGCACTCGATGGTGCTCCCGTCCTCGACCAGCCGTGCCAGGTTCTGCCCGATGCGCCTGAGCGTCTCATCCGGCTCGTCCACCGGCACTTCGATGATGCGTTCGTCATGAGGAACCAGCATGTCAATTGCGTTAACGTGGATGAAGCTGTCGCCCAGTGTGCGCGGCATCTTCGAGTTTACCTGCGCGATCACATAGTTGGCGTTCGCTGCCGCTGACTTCACGATGTCAACCGATACCCCGAGGCTGCAAAGACCGTTGTCATCTGGAGGTGTGACGCTTATCAGCGCCACGTCGATCGGGATCCGTCCCGACTCGAACTCCCTCGGAATATCCGATAGGAAGATCGGCGTGTAATCCCCTATCCCCTTGTCCAGCGCGTGGCGCACGTTGTCGGCAACGAAGAAGCTGTTCATCTTGAACTTCTCTCGGAACCTCTCGCCAACGTATGGCGCTGTTCCCATCGTCAGCAGGTGGATGATGTGCGCGTCGTACACGTGCTTCGAGTGCTCCACCAGTGCATTGACTAGGTGTTGCGGCTGGCCGCAGCCCGTTCCCACGAAAATGCTGCTTCCGGGTTTGACAAACTCCATCCCCGTAGCCGCCGTTCCGACTCGATCCTTGTATTTCTCTTTCCAGTCAGATTTGCTCATCGTACTCCTACTCTAACCTTGCTCCACTCTAATGCGCGCGTCCACAGCGATCGGAGTCGTGCCCTCGGGCCCAACCACGTACGGATTGATGTCCATCTCCTGTATCTGTGGAAACTCAGTCACCAATTGCGACAGCCTCTGCAAACCTTCCGCTATCGCATCGATGTCAACGCCTTCCTGCCCTCGCGCGCCCTTCAGCATCTGGTATGTTCTTGTGCTTACCAGCATCTGCTTCGCTTCGTCAGACGTCAGCGGCGCAAGGTAGAAGGAAACGTCCTTCAGCACCTCCACCATCACTCCACCCATCCCGAACATCATCAGCGGCCCGAACCTAGCGCTCCTGTTCATCCCCAGAATCACTTCCCGCCCTTCCTGGCACATGTCCTGAACCAGCACCCCCAGAATGTCTGCGTCCGGCATCTTCTTCGGTATCCGGTACATCATTAGGTCGAAGGCGTCCATCACCGCGTGCCGGTTGGAAATCCCAAGCTTCACGCCCCCTACGTCTGACTTGTGAATTATGTCGGGCGACCAGATCTTCAGCGCCACTGGGTACCCCAGTCGGTCGGCTATGTTCGCCGCCTGCTCCGCCGTCGTCGCCAGCGCGCCCTTTGGGGTGACGAACCCGTACGCCTCCAGGATTTCCTTCGATTCCATCTCCCCGATCTGGCTGAGCCCTCGCCGCATGTGGCGGTCGATGATCCGCTCTACCTTTCGTCTGTTCACTGCGAATAGCTTCACCACGCGCTTCGGCCGCGACAGCCACGTCACGTAGCGATTCATCGCCCTAATCGACGCAACGGCGCTCTCGGGCGAACCGTAGTGCGGCACCCTCCCATGCCTCAGGATGCGGCCCGCTTCCTCAACCTTCTCCGCACCAAGAAAGGACGCAAGTACCGGCTTGTCCGGCTTCGCCTTCGACACCCGCACCACCGCTTCTGCCGTGGCTTCACACTCTGTCATTGCCTGCGGGGTCAGCACAACGACCACACTGTCCACGTTGGGATCATCCAAAGCCGCTTCAAGCGCGAACTCGTACCGGTCCGCGAGTGCATCGCCCAGCACGTCAATAGGGTTCTGCACGTTCGCCGCCGCTGGCAGTCTCTCAGCGAGCTTTTCCTGTGTCTCCTTCGACAGTCTCGCGAAAGTCAGCCCCATCTGCTCCACAGCATCCGCCGTCATTATCCCGGGACCGCCTGCATTCGTTACCACGGCAACGCTCGGACCTTTCGGAAGGCGCTGATACGCGAAGGCCTGCGCCAGGTCGAATTGAACCCGAATCGTCTCGCACCGCATTATCCCGGCTCGCGCGAACACCGCATCGTACGCTGTCTCGCTCCCAGCCATCGAGCCCGTGTGGCTCGATGCCGCCGCCGCACCTGCCTCCGTCGCCCCAGACTTCATCAGTAGGATCGGCTTCTCGCGAGAGATTCGCTCCGCCTCCCGCACGAACTCGTCCCCGTTGCTGACGCTCTCCAGATAGCCGGCTATCACCTTCGTCTCGGGATCGTCGCGCATCGCTCTGATCACGTCGAGCTCGTCCACGTCGGCTTTGTTCCCGATGGAAACCAGCTTGCTGAACCCGATGTCATTGGCCAGCGCGATGTCCAGAATTGCGGCGAGGAGGGCCCCAGATTGCGAAACGTACCCTATCCCTCCAGCAGACGGCAGCCGCCCTCCGAAGCACGCATTAACCTTGTTCGCCGGAGCCATCACCCCCAGGCAGTTCGGGCCGATCACCCGAATGCCCGACCTCCTCGCAATCCTGACGACCTCCTCCTCCAGTGCCCGTCCTTCCTTCCCGACCTCCTTGAACCCCGCCGAAATGACAATCACTGCCTTCACCCGCAGCTTCGCGCAATCCTCCATCACCTTCGGTACCATCTTCGCCGGGACCACGATCACCACAAGGTCCGGGGTCTCGCCTATTGCGCTCAAATCCGCGTAACACTTCAGCCCCTCTATCTCTTCAGCCTTGGGATTTACCGGAAAGACCTTGCCCTCGAACCCACCCTCTATTAAGTTCGCCAGTATCTCATGACCCACCTTCCCCTTCTCTCGCGAGGCTCCTACGATCGCAATCGAATTCGGGCTGAAGAACTTCTCTAGGCTCATGAGAAATCGGCTCCTCGCGACTGGTTGGCTTACCTATCTTCTAATCCCCAGGAGAGAGCGCTGTCAAGGCCGATCGGGATGCAGTGCTACCTCTGCTGGCCCAGTATCTCCAGCACCCGCTCAGCCGGGCGCTCTGCCTCGACCATGATGGTGTGAACACGTACCCCTTGCCGTCGGTAGTGTTCGACCAGCGGCGCCGTCCGGCGGGCGAACAACTCAAGCTTGCGCCGGACCGACTCCACGTCGTCGTCCCTGCGCCCCTCTCGATCTCCCCCCGCATTGCACCTCACCCGCTCCAGGGCGACATCTGCCGTGCATGAAAGCTCGATCACGCCCTCGATCTCGACCATCCCGCGTAAGGCCTCGGCCTGACCTACGTGGCGAGGGAATCCGTTCAATACGAACAACCCCCCGCTGACCACTGGCTCCGTCTCAATGAACGCTCGGAGGATCCTCTCCGCTATCGGGAAGTGCTCGTCCTCAAGCAACGCCCCTGACCTGAGCACCGACCGCAGGAACTCTATCTCCTCTTCGCTGAGGTAGGGAGACGACTCACCTGGATCGGCGGCTTGGCGCAGTTGCTCGCCGAAATCGAAATGCCGACAACTCCTTCCCCAGAGCCCCTCCCGCTCCATCAATTCTCCCAGCGGCGTCTTTCCTGACCCCGTCGGCCCTATCAACAGAACTGCTGGGACCTTTCCTACGTTGTCGGCCAATCTGCTGCGCCTGTCCTTTCGCCGTCAGGCCGGCGCTAATCCCGCCGTGGCTCTACGCCTCGTGGACCTCTCGATGCGGAGGCCGGAGAGCGAACGTCAGAATAGCTGCCAGCACCAGCAGTGCCGAAGAGCAGTAGTACGCGAAGTTGAACGTGTTGTACGCGTCATATACTTTGCCGGCAAGCAGCGCCAGACTGAATCCTCCAACCCCCCACGCCGTGAACACCAAACCGTAGTTCACGCCGAAGTGCTTGAGCCCATAGTAATCCTTCGTCACGGACGGGAACAGCGAAAGATTCGCGCCGTAGTTTGCGCCTATCAGCGCCGAAATGGCGACCAGCACCGGCACGCTCGCCAAGGGACTTCCGGTCCTCGCCCGTGAGAGTAGAATCACCATGACCGCCTGCACCACGAAGCACATGAAGAACGTCAGCTTCCGACCGATCTTATCCGAAAGGATACCGGCACCGATGCGCCCTGCGCCGTTACCGATCGCTAGCACCGCGACCAACATGAAACCCAGTTCGAGTTCGGCCTGGATCTTCGCTATTGCCGCCAGCTTGGCGATTACCATCAGTCCCGCGCCCGCGCCGCACACGTACATCATCCACAGCACGTAGAACTGCCACGTTCTCAACACCTCACGCGGCGCGAAGTCCTCCTTCAGCCCGGCAGACGCTGCGCCGGGCGGCGTTCCCGCAGGCACGTATCCTGCCGGAGGCGGCGTCAGGACTCGCGCCAGACCCACCACGACCACAAGGAAACCGCACCCGAATATCAGCACCATGTTCGACAGGCCCGCCACACTCGTCAGCCACTTCGCCAGCGGAGCAGCATACACGCTCGCCAGCCCAAATCCCGAAACCACCAACCCTGCGATCAACCCCGTCTTTGCCGCGGGAAACCACTTCACCGCAGGCGGCGTGGCCGAGGCGTACCCAAACCCAATCCCGGCACCCGCAAGCACGCCAAAACCTACGACGTACCCGATGGGTGATGTCGTGAAACTCGCCAGAATCAGCCCGACCCCCACAAGCACACCACCGATTGTGGCCACAAGCCGCGGCCCCAGTCGATCCTGCATCCGCCCCGCCGGAACCATGATCACCGAGAACACCAGACACGCCACCGCATACGGAAGTGACTTGTCCGCCTCAGACCAGTTCCACTCTACCGGCACACCCTTGCTGATGACACTCCACGTGTACAACACGCCGAGCGCAAGGTTGATCCCTGTCCCTGCAAACGTAACCGACCACCCGCGATGTTCACCGGGCGCTTCCAGTGTTTCGACCAGTTCGGCCATGCATGACTCCATTCAGTCTGGGGTTTGGCAAGTAGTAGCAGCCGTCAGTTCTGCCGCCCGCTTATCAGCGCTTCCACGATCGTGGGGTCCGCCAGCGTGGTCGTGTCGCCCAGCGATTCCTTATCCACCGCACCTTCGGCAATCTTGCGGAGAATTCGCCGCATGATCTTGCCTGACCGTGTCTTGGGCAGAGCAGGCGCGAACTGGATTCTCTCCGGAGCCGCTATCGCGCCGATCTCCTTGCGCACGTGGAGTACCAACTCCTTCTTCAGATCATCACTGTCTTCCACGCCGTCCACCAGGGTCACGTATGCATACAGCGCTTGCCCCTTTATGTCGTGCGGCATCGGTGCCACCGCAGCTTCGGCCACCTTTTCGTGGCTCACCAGCGCGCTCTCGACCTCGGCTGTCCCGATTCGGTGGCCGGAGACGTTCACCACGTCGTCGATTCGGCCCATCAGCCAGTAATCGCCGTCCTCGTCGATTCGGCACCCATCACCGGTGAAGTACACGTCCTTATACATGGTGAAGTACGTGTCGATGAACCTCTCGTGCTCTCCCCACATCGTGCGCATCATCCCGGGCCAGGGCTTCCTGATGCACAGCTTCCCGCCTTCGTTCCGTTCGCATTCGCTGCCGTCCTCGCGCAGTACCACTGGCTCCACACCGAAAAACGGACGCGACGCGCTCCCGGGCTTCAGAGTATTCGCACCGGGCAGCGGCGTGATCAGGATTCCTCCCGTCTCTGTCTGCCACCATGTGTCTACTATGGGGCAGCGGCCTCTCCCGATATGCTCGTAGTACCACATCCAGGCCTCCGGATTGATCGGCTCGCCCACTGTCCCCAGAACCCTGAGCGAGTCCAGCTTGTACTTGCCTGGCCACTCCTCACCCTGTCGGATCAGAGCACGAATCGCAGTCGGAGCGGTGTAGAACACCGTTACCTTGTACTTGTCGACTACCTGCCAGAATCGTCCGGCGTCCGGATACGTGGGCACGCCCTCAAACATCACCGACGTCGCCCCTCCAGCCAGCGGGCCGTACACAATATAGCTGTGGCCCGTCACCCATCCGATATCCGCCGTGCACCAATAAACGTCGTCATCGTGAATGTCGAAAATGACCTTGTGTGACAGCATCGTATGCAGCAGGTATCCTGCCGTCGTATGTACTACACCCTTCGGCTTTCCGGTCGACCCCGATGTGTACAGAATGAACAGCGGATCCTCTGCGTTCATCGGCTCGGCCTCACACTCCGTGCCGGCCGACTCCATGACTTCGTGGTACCACACATCCCGCGAATCGTCGAACGGGCACGGCTCATCGTTGCGCTCCACCACAACTACCTTCTCGATGGTCGGCGTGGCCTTCAGCGCTTCGTCCGCGATCTCCTTTAACTTGATGTGCTTCGCGGCGCGTAGCGAGACGTTTGATGTGATCAGAACCTTGCAGTCCGAATCGTTTATCCTGCCCCTCAGCGAGTCCGCGCTGAATCCCCCGAAGACTACCGAGTGAATCGCCCCAATCCTGGCACATGCCAGCATCACGACCGGCAATTCCGGGATCATCGGCAGATAAATGCACACCCGGTCGCCCTTCTCCACCCCGAACGACTTCAGCACATTCGCAAACTTGCAGACCTCACGGTGCAGATCTTCGTATGTCAACGTCACTGAATCCTCTTCTGGCTCCCCTTGCCAGATAATCGCTGCCTTCTTGGCTACTGGTGTGCCCAGGTGCCTGTCCAAGCAGTTATATGACGCATTCAACTCCCCGTCGACGAACCACGTATGCTCGATCACCCTTCTCTCAGTGTCCCAGGTGAACTCCCGCGCCTTCGTTGGTTTCTTCGACCATTCCAGCAGCTCCGCCTGCTCCAGCCAGAACCCGTCCGAATCGTTCACCGAACGATCATACATCTCCTGATATTGCTCCATCGACTTGATGTGTGCTCGCTTCGAAACCTCCGGCGCAGGCGGGAACGTCCTCTTCTCGCTCATCAACGAGTCGATTCCACCACTCCCTACTTCGCTGTCCTTAGACATCTGCTACGCACTCCTTTCCGCTTAGAAAACGCCGATAGACCAAGAGCAAACGGTATACCATTTGTCGACTGCAACGCCTCTTACCCGATGCTTCATCTATCCCGAAGGCACGCATCTGAACCCCGCATCGGCCTTCTGAGAACCGCCCTAACGCCACGCCCTTCCTCGGCGTTGCTCCTCGGACTGGATATCAGCTTCGGAAAACTCTATTTTCCCCGACCGCCCCATTCTTGTCAAGTCTGATAACGCAGGATCAGTGATCACGGGGGGGTGATTGTTTCTAACGGGCCTTCTGCATCGCGACCGCATTCACTCCCGCTCTACCCAACGAAGGCCTGCTGCAACGGCCGCCACCCTATGAGCTTCACGCCTGATTGCTCCACCACCCTCAGCGTCTCCTGCTCCGTGAACACCTTGTAGTCCTCAAAGCGCCGTCGTGCACGCTCCGCCCCCATTATGGCCGACGCTTCCTCCCCCTCCGTTGCCATGTGAGTGATGAGCAGATTAACACCGGGCACGCAGCAGCGAATCTCGTCGTGGTACGCGCTCCTCTTAGCCTCCAGAGTCCCGTCCGCCCGAACCGGCATGCACACATGATCGATCAACACGTGTCCTTCGTCCTCGAGTCGCTCAGGGGAAATGAACTCCGCCCATGCCGCAAGAACCTTGGGAAGCCCTTCAATGTCTTTCTTCGGCGGCCGGACCACCATCGGCGGAATGCCGTACTCTTTTCCTACCCTCAGGTATATCTCAAAAAAATCCCCCCGCCCGTAGCATGTTGCCATATGGGTGTCTAGGTGGGTCGGCTTCAGACCAATCAGCAGCGCTTGATCTATTTGCGCCCGAAGCTCCCGCTCAAAATCCGCAGCTTCAGCTTTCTCAGCCACCTCTGGCACCCATCTCGGGAAGTACCCCGTTACCTCGGTAAGGCTGGGGACCTCCCCTCGGCCTGCAACCGGCCCCCACTTGTAGCGTTCCCACTCGCTTGTGAAGGTGGAATGAACGCCAAGATCCAAATCCGGAGTGTCAGCCGCGGCCTCGGCGACTTCCAGTGTCCACGGGCACGGAATCATCACGGTCCCCGACGTCGCAGCCCCGTTGCGTAGCGCGTCCAACGATGCAACGTTGGCCGAATGACACATGCCTATGTCATCGATGTGAATAATCAGAAGCTTATCTTCCGGCTCGGAGCCAAGCTGGGCGTTCCGCATACAGCAAGCCTTCCTCCAAAACGGTGACCAGAGACTGGGTCCGGGTGACGCGGTCACTCCCGTGCGGCAAAGGGACTCCTATAACACGTCCCCGCCGTTCTTGGCAAGAGCCTTGCCCACGGATATTCGACCGACACGCGTATGCTCACCCCGCATGCGCGTCCCCAAAACTTTTCAGAGAAGCAGTTCCCCGTGCCTCTCAATCACCTGGTCCCCCGCGCCCACTTCCTTCAAGAAGTCCACGAACGCGGAATGAAGCCTCCGCGCCTCCCCCTCGTTGTCGTCAATAACGTTCTCGCTCTGACCCGCATCCTTCTCAACGTCATAAAGCTCCGCCGCGTCTTCCCCGCCGAAGATAAGCGCCCACCTGTCGTCTGTGACCGTCACCTTCGACAACAGGTGGCTCGACCCTCCCGTCAGCGCACCCGCCGAGAATGCGTACTCCCTGTGTTCGGTCTTCTCACCTGAGATTATCGGGCAGAGAGATCGGCCGTGCACGCCCGTTGGCGGCTCCACTCCGCAGAGGTCCAGTATCGTAGGCATCAGATCGGGCGGCTGCACGATCGCATCCGTTGAGCCCGGGCCCGAAGCCGCCGGAGACCGGATCAGCAGCGGGATACGGTTGACCTCCTCGTAAAGCCCCCACGGCGGCGCGTCCCATCCCAGCTTCCCCACCGCCCCGTGCTCGCCGATGTAGAACCCGTGGTCGGTGGTGAATATGATCGTCGTGTCATCCAGCAGCCCCATCTCCGAAACCTTGTCCAAAAGCTTCCCTATCCACCGGTCCACAAGCGTCACCTCTCCGTGGTACGCCGCCCGCATGTACTCCACCTCTTCCGCCGTGAACTCCGCCGTCGTCGTATACTTCGGATGAGGCACTCGCACGCCCTGATACCCCTTCAGGTACAGCTCCACATACTCTTCCGGCGGGTCCCAAGGCTCATGAGGGTCGAACATATCCAGCCAAAGAAACCACTTCTCCGCCTTATAGTTCTCATCCAGCCACTCCATTGCCGCTTTCACCGACTTCGCCGCAATGTAGTCCTCTTCCTTCTCCCGGTAATAGTTGTTCCGCATGTGCTGAAGCAGCCCCCTCCCGTCCCCCCGCAGCTTCTCCTTCGGGCACGGAAGCTCCACATCCAGATTCGCACCCGTTCGGAAGGGATCTCCCTCCTGCCCACGAATGAATTGCCATCCGCGGAACCCCCGAGAAAAGAATGACCCTCCGTTAATAAGGTGAGGCGTATCGCATATGAGTTGCGTCACGTACCCCGCGCCGGTGAGTAGCTGACTCAGCACCGTCTCTTCCCTCCGCAGCGGCCCCCAGGGATAGAACGGGGACGTGAACTTCCCCGTAAAGCAGTCCGCCCTGTTCGGTATCGTGGGAAACGAACCAACGTACGCCTTGTTGAAGACCACTGACTCCTCAGCCAAGCGCCCCAGGTTCTCTGTGTGCACCTTCTCGTTGCTGTAGCACCCAAGGTTGTCTCGGCGAAACGTATCCGACATGACCACCAGTATGTTCATGTGCCGTGTTCTCCTACCTCACTTGACAGTCCTTCACCGACCGGGGATGCCCTGCCTACTTCGCCTCAACGAGGCGGTAGCAGCACCCGTGCGGCAGATGTTCTGCCGTAACATCCGGGAACGTATCGTTCACGTACTTCGTCAGCGTCACCATGCCTGGCTCTTCCGATGTGCCGTGGTTGACCCGAATGACCGGATGGTCTCCGTCCTTTGCCCACTGGATCGTTCTCCAGTAGATCGATCCGTCATCCGACACGACCGAGACATCGCATCCCATCTCCTGGTACCTTTCGATGTTGCATGCGCAGCCTGTGCCGGTGCCCACCTTCGAAACCAACCGCGCCCCGTCCCCGCACACTTGCACCGCCTCTTCGCCAATCGCCTTGGTCTTCTCGGCGATCGTTCGCGCCAAGTCGTCCAGCGGTGTCGGCTCGATATCGTACCTGTGCAGGTAGCCGTTCCCGCCAATCTCGACCGGCTTCTCACCCATGCCGAGGAAACGTGCCCACGCCCACGGTATGCCGATCTCTGGCATCCGGTCCCATACGTCGTGATTGCGCAGTATCACCAGCCCGTTCTTCTCTACGAACTTCTTCTTCTCCCTCCCCAACTCCAGTTCCTCGATCTTGTCGCGCTCCACGTGGGCGAAAAACGTCGGCTCGTGCGGGATCACCATATCGAATCCACCCTTCACCGCCGTCCTCAGTGCCTCAAAGCTCGGCATCCACGTGACCAGCACCTTGCCGATCTCCTTTTCGGGATCTCCCAGCAGTATCCCGTCCACCGTACGTTCTCGGTTCACCCAGTCCGCGACCGAGAAGAAATGATTCTCAATCTCCTTCGCCTTCATGTTGCCTCCTTCTGAGGATTGAAATCCGCTCCGAACTCCGTTTTGCATCGCAAGCCGGCAGAACCCATGCCAAAAAGCAAACGGTCCGGCGTGCCCCGGCTGACCGCGAACCCCCCATTATAAGTATTCACGCGCCTCGCTTCCAGCTCGCCCGCCTTCTTGCTCCGCGCCCGCCGAGCGGATACGATGTCTTCACACTCGCACAAAGGGAGGAGAACATGGGCAAGACCATCGCTCTTATCGGCGCGTTCGATACGAAGGGGCCCGAATATGCCTTTCTCAGGGATCGAATCCTCGCCAGAGGCCACGAGGTGATAGCCGTCAATACCGCCGTCCTCGGCTCGACGGATCTCTTTCCCGTCGATGTCGAAGCCGAAGAGGTCGCGCGAGCCGGTGGCGCTGACATCACAGCGCTTCGTGAGAAGAAGGACCGTGGCGAGGCCATGAAAGTCATGTGCGCAGGCGCGCCGATGGTAATCTCCGCCCTCTACGAAAAGCGCCCCTTCGATGGCATCATCGGCATGGGCGGCACCGGGGGCACGACCGTTGTGACGGCCGCCATGCGCGCGCTTCCGTTGGGTCTGCCCAAAGTCTGCGTATCGACCGCTGCATCTGGCGATACCTCTCCCTACGTGGGAACCAAAGACATCACCATGATCCCCTCCATCGTAGACGTGGCGGGCGTCAATCGCATCTCTCGCATAATCTTCTCCAGGGCTGCCGGCGCCGTGTGCGGAATGGCGGAGGCCGAACCCCCGGCCGCGGCCGAGGAGAAGCCCATCATCACCGCGTCCATGTTCGGCAATACCACCGAGTGCGTGAACGCCTGCGTCGGAATGCTCTCCGCCCGGAACTACGAGGTACTGGTCTTTCATGCGACCGGCACCGGCGGCAAGACCATGGAGTCGCTCGTGTCGGAAGGACTCGTTGACGCCGTTCTCGACATCACGACCACGGAGTGGGCTGATACAATTTGCGGAGGCGTCTTTGATGCGGGAGAGGAGCGCCTCGACGCCCCGGGCAAAATGGGCATCCCTCACCTCATCGTTCCCGGTTGCGTCGACATGGCGAACTTCGGCCCGGTGGATACCGTTCCCCAGAAATATCGCGACGCAAAGAGGACCTTCTACGAGTGGAATCCCTCGGTGACTCTCATGCGCACCAACGTCGAGGAGAACAAGAAGATGGGCGAGGTCTTCGCCCGAAAAGCCAACGCCGCAGAAGGTCCCGTCGCCTTCCTCATCCCTCTCCGGGGCGTTTCCGTTCTCGATGGTGACGGGCAGCTTTTCTGCGATCGCGAAGGCGACTCGGCGATGTTCGAAGCTGTGAAGGCCAACGTCAGAAGTGACATCCCTGTCGTCGAACTGGACGTCAACATCAACGACCCCAAGTTCGCCGAAACCGCAGTCGCGATGATGCTGGATCTTATCTCGAAAGCCAAATGACACGGAAAGGAACCGGCAATGGCCTTCACACGATCTGAAGTGCTGGCGCGTTTGAAAAAGAGCATCGACGCCGGCGTACCCATCATTGGAGCCGGTGCGGGCACCGGCATCAGCGCCAAGTTCGAAGAGGCCGGCGGCGTCGACCTCATCGTCATCTACAACTCCGGACGATTCCGCATGGCCGGACGTGGATCGCTCGCCGGGCTCATGCCGTATGGCGACGCCAACGCCATCGTGATGGAAATGGCGGGCGAGGTCCTGACCGTCGTCAAGGACACTCCCGTCCTTGCGGGTGTGTGCGGCACCGATCCGTTCCGGCAGATGGAGGTTTTCCTCAGGCAGGTCAAGGACATAGGCTTTTCCGGCGTGCAGAACTTTCCGACAGTTGGTTTGTGTGATGGAATGTTCCGCAAGAACCTCGAAGAAACCGGCATGAGCTACAACATGGAAGTCGACATGATCGCAAAGGCCCACGAGCTGGACATCTTCACGACGCCCTATGCGTTCGACGTGGACGAGGCCAGAAAGATGGCGGACGCGGGCGCCGACGTGGTCGTCGCGCACATGGGCCTCACCACCAAAGGCGCTATCGGAGCATCCACAGCTCTCTCGCTCGAGGACGCGCCCGCGAGGGTTCAGGAAATCTGCGATGCGGCGAAGACCGTCAACCCCAATGTCATCGTCCTCTGCCACGGCGGCCCCATATCCATGCCCGAGGATGCTGAATATGTCCTCCAGCGCACGAAAGGCGTCCATGGCTTCTACGGCGCTTCAAGTATGGAGCGTCTTCCCACAGAGATCGCCATCGGTGAGCAGATGAGGAAGTTCAAGGCGGTACGTTTCGCGAAGTAGCCCTTCTTCTGCCGCGACGCCCCCAACTTCCCACAAGAAGCCTTGGAACGCCGGCCGTCCTCAACCCTTCTTCTCCACGGTCACCAGCCGGTATTTCCTGCTTCCGAGCCTGTATTGCGCCATCTTCTTGATTGCCGAAGGCGCGTCCTTTCCGGGATTGATCATCTCCAGCACGTGCTCTCCTGCCTTCACGTGCATATCCTCTGCCACTGACTGCGGCAGAGGCTTCGCCTTCCCTATCAGGTCGTAGCTTGCCTGCTCGATCCCTACGATGTCATCCGACATCAGTATTCCCTGATCCTGCACAACCGGAGTGTCCTGGCTCGGCATGCAGTCGCACTCCGGCGCTGCCTCCATCACGAAGTTGATGTACAGGATCTTCCCCGGCTTGAACGTCTTGATCACGGCCTTCGCCGCCTCTGCGAGCCCCAACTGGAATTCTCGCACCTCCATCGTGTCCCTCAGCGCTCCCGTCGGGCACACTCGCGCGCAGCGGTTGCACTGAAAGCACGACTCCTCGTCCCGCGTCCACTTCCCCTTCTCGAAGTGCAGCGACCCGGTCGGGCACACAGCCACACATTGCCCGCACAAATTGCACAGGTCGCTGTCCCACACAAGTTGCGACCCTCCGCGGGCGTGAAGCTTCCCTCTCGACCGCCTCTCGCCCGTCCGCGAACTCGCGCACACGCACCCCATCGCTAAGTTCTTGATCGCCCCCGCGTAGCCCGACTCGATGTGTCCCTTGCAGTGGCTCAGAACTACCATCGCCTGCGCGTCGTAGATGCCCGATGCGATCGATATGTCTCCGATAACGGGCCCGGTCTTAACCTTGACTCCGTCGAACCCGAACAGTCCGTCCGCCATAACCACCGGCGCGCCCACGGCTCCGTATGTGTACCCCGACCGCGTCGCAAGCTCCAGGTACTGCAACCCCGGTATCCGTACCGTGTCGCACACGAACGGCTGCCCCCCCGCCCCCCGTATCGCGTCCACCACGGTCCGCACGAATCTCGGCCTCACCACTCGAAATGCGCCATAGCTTCCGAAGTGCATCTTCACGGCGACGGCGTCACGAGGCGAGATGAACTTCTTCAGGTTCACGCGGCGAAGCAGCTCATCAAACTTCGCAGGTATCGAATAGCCTTGATCAAAAGTGCGCGACCGCGCAGTTGCATAGTAAACGACAGACATTACGACCTCCCTCTTGAGAACTTGTCGATTCTATTCCTTTCTGCCTCCGTGTGTCAAACGCGCCCCAAATCCACCCACGATCACGGCTCCGACGTGCTCGGCGGCGTCTCGGGAAGTTGCGGCGGCACGAACGCCGGTGCCTCTTCGATTACCCGCATGGACCTCCACTTCCCGCCCAAGAACCGCGCCACGAGTCCGAAAGAAAGGGTAATTATGTACGCGGCCACGAAAGTCCAGGCGACGTACACGCTCGCGTTCAGCACCCCAAGGGCTATGATGTTCGGAAGCACCAGCACAAGTGCCGAAACTACAATCGCCAGAACCATCACGAATCGCGTATCCCCCGCCCCTCGCAGCGCAGAAGCCATGACGATGCACACGCCGTCAAACACGCAGTAAGCCGCCACGAATCGCAGCAGCACTATCACCGTCTGCCTCAACGCCGCGAAACTTTCCGGGTCCGCCCGCGCGCCGAATAGCTTCAGGAACACGCCGGGCACAACCACGAACAGCGCCCCCAGCGCGGCCGTATAGAGCACTGTCAGGTGCAACGCCGAGTACACGCTCCTGGCCGCTAGGTCCGGCCTGTTCTCTCCCAAATGTCGTCCGACCAGTACCGATACCGCCACCCCGAATCCGACCATCGGCAGGAAATTCAAGCTGTTTATGTTGAAGGTTATCGTCGTCGCCGCTAGGCTCGTGGTGCCCAGCCGCCCCACCAGAAGCGCGAACACTACGAAACCTCCCACGTCGAGACAGAACTGCACGCCGTAAGGAAGCCCGAACCGCAGCAGACGCGCAAACAGCGTTACATCCAGCATCCGCCCTCGCCACGTGCGGTAAACGCTATCGTACCTCCTCCTCATGATCAGGCCCGCATACAACACGCAGGAGAAACATGCCGAAATTACCGTCGCGACCGCCGCGCCCTCCGCTCCTAGCGCAGGCAGCCCCCATTTCCCGAATATCAGACCGTAGTCCAATATCATGTTCAGGCTGGTCTGAAGACCAGTCACTACCACCGTTGGCCATGGCCTTCCGCGGCCCGAGAAGAACCCGGACATCGCCGCGCTCCCGATCGCTGGCCCCGCGCCCAGGCACAGTATTCTGAAGTACGCCGTCTCGTGCTCCACCAGTCCTGCATGGCCGATCAGCCTGAAGACGCTTCCCGCGGGCACTATCAGAAGAAGGTGTACCGCTCCTCCGACCACAGCGACGTACATCCCTTGCCACACCGCTGGCCCAACCCTGTCCTCGCGTCCGGCCCCGTGGTACTGGGCAACGAACGTGCTTGTGTAGCCCGCCGTAGCGATGAACAGGGTCAGCACGAGAAAGCTCAGCATCCCACCGGCAAAAGCCGCCGCCACCGCCTCGGGCGAATGCCACGTTAGGAACACCCTGTCGACGAAGTGCTGAATCGACATGGCTCCCCTGCTCAGGATCAGTGGAATCGCCAGCGCCAGCACGTCACGATAACCGCTCTCTCGACCCCATCGGCCCTTGAGAGAGTTCCCTTCGTCCCTTGCCGTAACGCTCTCCTTCCTGCAGTCACTCGCGTAGCCAGTCATTGACCGTTGCGTAGACTGCCCATTATATTAGAAGTCGACCAAGCCCTTCCAGGCAGCTGGCAAAGTGAATCAGGCCGCACACCATGTCTGAACCCGAAGGATTCATCACCGACATCAAGCGCTGTGCCGTCCACGATGGCCCCGGCATCCGCACCACTGTTTTCCTGAAAGGCTGTCCCATGCGCTGCAAGTGGTGTCATAATCCCGAAACCCTCAATGCTTCTAACGCGTTAATGTTTTTCCCCCGATTGTGCATCTCCTGCGGCGCTTGCGCCGGTGCGTGCCCAACCGGAGCGGCGCGTTTCACCGACGGAGCCGTTACCTTCGACCGCACCCTCTGCACAGCCTGCGGGAAGTGCGTACCCGTTTGCCCGGCGGATGCTCGTCGCCTCGCCGGAAGGTACGTGTCCCTGTCCGAACTTCTCGAAGAGGTTATGCGGGACTCGCCCTTCTATCGCACATCTGGCGGCGGCGTAACCCTCTCCGGCGGAGAGCCACTCATGCAGCCCGCGTTCACTTCTGCCTTCTTCCGGGCCTGCAAGCAGGGGGGCCTTCACACCGCTCTCGACACCTCCGGCCAAGGGCGCGGGGCCGACCTGGAACAGATACTGGATTTCACTGATCTCGTTCTCTTCGACCTTAAAGTCATGGACACCGCACTGCACAAACGTCTCACCGGCATCGGCAACGAGGAAATTCTTTCCAACCTCAGACTCGTCGATAGCTCCCGCGTGCCCATTGTTGTGCGCGCCCCCTTGGTGCTCGATTTCGACGCCGAGCTGGAGAATCTACATCGCATCGTGGATCTTGTATCGTCGCTCCAGGGAGTCGTTGGCGTCGAACTCCTTCCTGCCCACAACATGGCTCAACATAAATACGAAGCCCTGGGCATCCCCTGCGAGTTCTCCGCCCCCGCGTACACCGACGAACAGCGCCGGCAGCTCGATGACCTCGTCTCTCGCGTCGGACCTCAGGTTGACAATTCTGGCGCTTCTGACCGATAATCTATGCAGGATACGAGTTAGGAAGCCAACATGCTGCTCGACACACTCACGCTGACGGATCGCCTTCAACGCCTTCTCGCCAACCGGAAGGAACGCTGGCAGGCGCAGAAACCGTCTTGGAAGTCCCACGACCCTAAGTGGCGCGACGGTCGGCATTCTCTGGTCAATCATTCTCAGGCCTTCACCCAGGCCTACCGTCGGTTCGAGGGACGCTCTCCCCTCTTCCGGGCCGCTCAGGGACTTCTCGCAGAATGCCGCACTATGCCGGTCCTTATCGAAGACGACGAACTCATCGTCGGCTACTACGTTCCTTCCGTGGCCAGCTTTCGGTACGGCCAAGGGCTATACGCATATGGCGGTGACCGCGCTGGCTGGAGCCAGGCCGAAATCGCCGACGCCCAGGAAGCCGTTGGCTTCTGGAAAGGCAAGACCACCTTCGAACTCCTTGACCTCATGCCTGACCGGGACGAGTACAGGAAGGACCAAGAGGTCTGCAGCGGAGGCCAGTTCGGTGGCCATCACCTCATCAATTATCGCAAACTTCTTGCCCTGGGTGTCCCAGGTCTGCGCGAGCACGTCGAAACCTACGCCCATCAGAACGGCGACCCCGACTTCTACGACGCTATGCGCGCCGTGTGTGATTCTCTCGCCGTTGTCGCTGCTCGATACGGCGAAGAAGCTGCCAATCTCGCCGAAGCCTGCTCAGATGGTGACCGGAAGACAGAGCTTGAGCAGATCGCCAATGTCTGCGCCCACGTCTCCGAATCTCCCCCCGAAACCCTTTGGCAAGCTGCCCAGCTCATGCACTTCGCGCACATGCTTGACACCTACGAGGGCTTCGGCCGACTCGACCAGTACCTCTATCCCTTCTATCGCAGCGACCGGGACGCTGGCCGCGTAAACGACCGCACGGCGGAGGACATCATCGGATGCCTCATGCTGCGTACCAGGTACCACGGCTCCGACATTTACCTCTCCGGCGTTACGTCCGACGGTGAGGATGCCACCAACCAACTCTCGTGGATCATTCTGCGACTTGCGGCCCAGTTCGACCTCCCTGCTCCCGAGATCACGATCAGGTATCACTCCCGCATTCCCGAGCCGTTCTTCCGCGAGGTCTGCCGCCTTGTCGCCCAGGGCTCGCCGAATCCCGCTCTCTACAACGACGATGTAGTGATCCCCTCGCTTGTTCGTGACAATTTCGCCCTCGAAGACGCGCGCGACTACGCAGGCGTAGGCTGCAACCACATCCTCGTCCCGGGAATATCAAACAACATGCCGCAGCAGAGCATCATGCTTGCGGAGTGCCTCATGCTTGCCCTCAACGACGGAGTCTCCACGAAAACCGGCGAGCAGATCGGCCCTCGAACCGGCAAGCCCGAGGACCTCAAGTCCTTCGAGGATGTCTGGCACGCCTACAACACACAGCTCGATTACTTCACCGCCCGCATGCAGACACAGAATCAGTGGTGCGACCACGTCAAAATGGAGCAGGACGCCTACTCCGTCCGCACTCTCCTCACCGACGACTGCGTCGCGAAGGGGTTGAGCTTCACCAAGGGCGGGGCTCGATACAATAACGCCGAAGTCTTCTTCGATGCCGTTTCCACGGTCGCGGATTCTCTCACGGCCATCAAGCAGGCTGTCTTCGAGGAG
>Ga0180438_10000585_pt1 | contig 69019 bp, 63 predicted proteins | sample SS_ome_12_FD_132455 | JGI IMG/M metagenome (GOLD analysis project Ga0180438, IMG submission 132455) | Hypersaline lake sediment archaeal communities from the Salton Sea, California, USA - SS_3_D_2 metaG | ecosystem: Environmental > Aquatic > Non-marine Saline and Alkaline > Hypersaline >...
CTTAGGGAAATTACCTATTCCGAAGAAGAGCAGCACCACCGGCACAAATACCACTTTCGGAATGGGATAAAGCATATAGATTGCAGGAGAGAAAAAGTTATCCAGCCTCTTGGATTGCCCTAAAATCATCCCGAGCGGTGCCGCAATCAGGATCGCAAGGATGGTGCTGGCGAGCACTCGGAACAAGCTCCACATGAAATGGATGAATAAATCGCCATTAATCAGCCCATCAAAAAACGCGGAAAATATCTCTATCGATGTCGGCGCCATAGGCAGGTCAATAACCATCGCAAACACCTGCCAAAATACAAGGATTACAATTGCAGCAATTAAGATTTTGCTCCGTTTCATTTATAAAATCCCTTAATGTCCAATCCGTAAATTTCTCATTATTAAAAAACCAGAATCCGCAAAAACCATTTCATTTCCAGAACCGATAATACAACCACACCAGTGTTAGGGTGAAGCAGATATGTTGGTTTCGCCCTCAATAATAACACTGGTGTGGCTGGTTTTATCAAAAATCAATCAAGCGGCTTTTAGATTTAATATTATTTATTTATCAGGCTAATTGCTTTCAATCTGAGGGCTATTTTGCATACAACTTGGGTTAGGGTACAAATTCAGGCCTGACGGTATCCTCATAAGCGATATTTTCATTGCTGAGGAGTCCCCTTTCGAGCGCCCACTGGTAGACATCCAAAAAAGATTCCTCACTAGGGACAAATGGGAGAGGAAAATCCGGCATGACGTAGGTTTCCACAATCGGTTTGGGGATCAGGTTGTTTTCGATCGCGATGCCTTTAAATTTTTGGGGGTCTTCATTTATGATCTCAACCGCTTCCGCGATTGCAGCGACGAAACCCTGAATAGCTTCGGTATTCTCATCGATAAAATCTTTCCGGCACATCCAGGTCGCCTCAATTAACTGCGGGTATTTTCCGTCATCAGCCAGGATTTTCGCGCCCTGCGTTTGCACGACCATTAAACCCAGATGGGTTGGCATTTGTGCCGCTTTTAATTCCCCGCTCTCGAGAAGAGCAAGGCGGTCCGGAATGCGGGGCACGCCCAGGAACTTGATATCTTCATCCGAAAACCCGTTATATTGCAGGATTCGAACGGCATCATACTCGTTGATAGTGTCTTCCGAAGTCGCGATTTCCACGCCCTTCAACTGATCCAGGCTTTCGATCCCGCTGTTGGCTCCTGCGATAATGGAAAAAACTGGGTGTGACTCGGTTGGGTAGTATGTTCCAACGACACTCTGCATCACAATTTCTTCCTGGTTCGTAAGCAAGATCGACAGATGCTCACCCTGACCGCAGTCCGCTTCGGCAATCGCTAAGAGCTGGTCTTTCTCTTGACCGGACGCGGTTGGGATAACGTCTATTTCTACCCCGTGCTTAGCAAATAAGCCCTCTTGTTGGGCGAGATATACCGGGGTTAACTCCAATACAGGCAGTGCGGCAAGCCGGATTTTTGTCAGCTCACCGGGAGCTTGATCCTCCGCAGCAGGCTCCTCGGCTGCTGGCTCTTCTGCGGCTGGTTCCTCCGGTTGGGGTTCAGTTTCAGCGGTTTGAGCACAGGCGCTCAAGATAACCGCCATTACAATCAACAAATAAAGTAGCAGTTGTGGAAATTTTCTGATTTTCATCTTCGATTCCTCCTGATTTTGTGTATTTGGTTATAGGGGATTTGACCAGAAATAACCCTTGAAGGATTTTAGCATTCTAACAACTATTGGTCAACTTGAACCTTTGATGAATTTGGAAATGACTTTCAGTCACCAACATTTTATCGGGGTAAAATCATGTTTACGCCAGTCTACTTTCTAAGGTAAAAATTTGTTCGCCCAGGTTTACAATCTATTTTCATGGGTTGATTAGAAACGACTTCTTCTCGCCTGGTGAATATGGATAAAACAATCACTCCACCACTCATAACGAGGACACCCATGTTTGCTGAATTTGAAAATGCAACAGTCAATAATGTTCTGGAAGAGATAGTAAAGAGGTACCCCGACAAGGAAGTATTTGTTTTTGGTGAGACCCGGGATACATACCAGCAGTTCTTGGCGAAAGTTAATGCGTTTGCGGCAGGTTTGCAGCATAATAGAATCAGGAAGGGCGATAAGGTCGGAATCAACCTTCCCACCTGTCCGGAGAACGTTTATGCATTTTTCGCCCTGCTTAAGATTGGGGCTTCGTTTGTCCCTCTCAACCCCGACCTGCGCTTGTTCGAGATGAAGCATATCCTGGGAGACTCTAATGCAAAAGCGGTCATCACGGTCACTGAAATGAGGGGTTTTGACTATCTGACCATGTTTGACCAGATCCAAACTGAACTGCCGGATTTCAGAACCGTCTTTGTTTGGGGATCGAATAGGATGGAAGGAGCGCTGCTGGTAGGAGATTTACTCAGGACTGATCCTGGGCGTCTGAATCCAGAACCTGTCACTCCGGATGATATTGCATGTATTCTGTATACTTCAGGAACAACAGGTCTACCGAAAGGCACCGTCAACTCGCACAGGATAGTTTTAAACCGGTTTGTCCTCAGTCAGGATGGTAGGGATGAAAATTTAGAACTAACTAGACTAACACCAATGCCGCTTTTCAATGCCGTTGGCGTCGATATATCCATGCTGACAATTCTGAAAGGCGATAAGTTAGTCCTTATTGAACGCTTCAACCCTGAAGAAATGTTAAGACTCATCGCAAGGGAGAAGGTAACCAATCTCGATTGTGCGCCCACAATGGTCAAAGTTTTATTAAATTCTGATGTTTTCAACAAGCACAACTTGCCGCACCTGCGAGTTATCGGCACAGGCGGGTCGATGGCTTTGCCGGAGCTTGTGCAGGCGATAAGGGAACGCCTGGAATGTGATTACATCAACACCTATGCGATGACCGAAGCAAGCATTGTCAGCAGGCTCTTACCCGGCGATCCGCTTGAACTGCAGCTCTCCACGGTTGGAAAACCGCTGACCGGCGTTGCGGTAAAAATTATGGATGAAGACCGCAAGGAGGTGCCGTTCAACCAGCCCGGCGAGATCGCTGTGCATTCCCCGGGTCTTATGCTGGGCTATTTCAACGACCAGGCTAAAACACAGCAGGCATTCGATGAAGATGGTTTTTACTATACCGGGGATATTGGCAGCCTGGGTGAAAACGGTTATCTGAGGATCCTGGATCGAAAAAAAGACGTGATCATTCGTGGGGCGCAGAATATCTACCCATCTGAAATTGAAAACTACCTGAACACTCACCCGAAGATAAAGTTGAGCGCGGTGATAGGTGTCCCCAACCCGATCAGCGGCGAGAAAGCGCGCGCCTATGTACAGTTATTTGATGGTGAGCAGATGACGGATGTGGATGTGGTTGAATACTGCCGTGGAAAAATCGCCGGGTATAAAATTCCGGAAGAGATCCGGTTTGTGGAAAAATTCCCCCTCAATAAAATGGGGAAAATCCAGAAAAAGATTCTGCGGGAAGAATTGCCCTAAGAGAAACAAACTGGCAGTTCCAGAAAACCGTTCCGGAAACAATTAAAAATAAATCAATCCAAGTGCTCTTGGCCTGCATTTGTCAATGCTGGTTTTAAGACAAACCACATCAGCTTTTAGGCAGATATCCCTCCTTGAATTGCCAGAAAGGAAAAACTGATGTGGTTTGAATGTTAAAAATTACTCAGCAGGTTATTTGGGTGGGAAAAATTAACTTGCCAATTGACTTGATCCAAATCATGAACTTGATCCTGAAAACAAACGGGGTTAAGGGATAAATTCAGGCCTCACGGTATCCTCGAAGGCGATATTTTCATTGCTGACGAGACCTCTTTCGATCGCCCACTGGTAGGTGTCCATGAACGCTTCCTCGCTGGGAACAAACGGGGCAGGAAATGTCGGCATGACGTAGGTCTCTACAATCGGTCCGGGGATCATACCGTTTTCGATCGCAAGGCCCTTAAATTTTTGCGGGTCTTCATTTATGATCTCAACCGCTTCCCCAATTGCGGCGACAAACCCTTTAATCGCTTCGGGGTTTTCATCAATGAATTCTTTGCGGCATGACCATGTGGCTTCCATTAGCCCTGGGTATTGGCCGTCATCAGCAATTATTTTTGCACCCTGTGTTTGCACAACCATTAAACCAAGATGGGTCGGAAGCGATGCTGCTTTGAGTTCTCCGTTTTCGAGAAGAGCCATGCGGTCTGGAATGCGGGGGACCGCGAGGTATTTGATATCTTCATCCGAGAATCCATTATTCTGCAAAATGCGTGTGGCTACATATTCGTTTACTGTTGCTTCGGATGTGCCTATTTCTACACCTTTTAAGTCTTCCATGCTTTCAATCCCACTGTTTGCGCCTGCAATGATGGAGAAAATTGGGTGCGACTCGCTGGAAAGAAATGAGCCGGTTATATTCTGTTGTGTAATTTCCTCCTGGTTTGAAAGGATAACCGACAGGTGTTCAGCCTGGCCGCAGTCAGCTTCGGCGATTGCTAAAAGCTGGTCTTTTTCCTGTCCGGAGGCAACCGGGATCATCTCAACTTCTATTCCGTTCTTTGCCATTATCCCTTCTTGCATGGCAACGTAAATTGGGGTTAGTTCCAATACCGGAAGCACAGCCATCCGGATCTTTGTCAGCTCCTCAGCGGCTGGTTCCTCAGCAGTTGGTTCTTCGGATGTTGGCTCCTCTGCGGCTGGTTCCTGCGGTGGGAGTTCAGTTTCAGCTGATTGAGCACAGGCGCTCAAGAAAACAACCGATACAATCAATAAATATAGTAACAGAACCAGAAATTTGCGGATTTTCATCTTTGTTTCCTCCTAATAATATCTTTTTGGTCTTGTATTTTTAGACGGTGAGTTGGGGATTTTAACATGGTAACGGATATAGGTCAACATAAAAAACCTATTACGACCATATTTATACAGTATTGTTCTATTATTTTGGAATAATCTTTCACGACCTGTTATGTTTGGTGTAAAATTTGACATTCACAAGCCGGCTTATTTAGTAAAATATCTACCCGTCCAGATAAAAAACCTGTATTCACAGACTGGATAAAAGTTACTTTTGATTTCCAGGAGGATGTGGGTAAATAAATTATCAATCATAAAAAAAAGAGGATCCTAATGTTCACTGAATTTTCAAATCTCACAGTCCCGCAGGTCCTGGATTCAGCGGTAAAAGAAAACCCCCACGGGGAGGCTTTTGTTTTTGGAGAGACCCGGGATACTTTCCAGCGGTTCCAGGCTAAAGTGGATACGCTTGCCGCCGGTTTGCAGCGGCATGGGATTCAGAACGGAGATAAGGTCGGGATCAACCTTCCGACCTGTCCGGAAAACGTCTATGCGTTTTTTGCGTTGAACAAAATTGGAGCTTCTTTTGTGCCTTTAAATCCAGACCTGCGCTCGTTCGAGATGAAACATATCCTGGGCGACTCTAATGCGAAAGCGGTTATTACGATCCCTGAAATGAGGGGATTTGACTATCTCGCCATGTTTGACCAGATTAAAATTGACCTGCCGGATTTTAAAACAATCTTTGGTTTGGGCTCGCATTCAAAGGACGGCGCCGTTCCATTGAAAGAATTATTCGAAAATGACCCAAATGACCTGAGGCTGGTGCAGGTACACCCGGATGATATTGCCTGCATTCTGTATACCTCCGGCACCACCGGTCTCCCAAAAGGTACTGTGCATTCGCACCAGGTAGTCCTCAATCAATTCGCGATAAGCCAGGATTGGATATATAAAGATTCAGTCCAAACCCGCTTGACCCCGATGCCGCTTTTTAATTCAGCCGGTGTAAATATTACCTTCCAGACGATCCTGAAAGGGGATAAATTGGTGCTTATGCAGCGCTTTACACCCGCTGATATTTTGGAAATAACGAAAAAGGAAAAGGTGAGCATCCTGGATTGTGCGCCCACTATGATAAAACTGATGTTGAATTCTGAAGAATTCAACCCGCAAAATCTGCCCCATCTGCGGGTTGTAATCACCGGTGGATCGATGGCTTTGCCGGAGCTTGTGCAGGCGCTAAAAGAACGCATGGGATGCGATTACATCAATGTTTATGCGATGACTGAGGCGGCTATCGTAAGCCGGCTTTCGCATGATGACCCGCTGGAGCTGCAGTTCACCACTGTTGGCAGGCCGCTGAGCGGAGTGGAGGTAAAAATTGTGGACGATAACCGTAACGAACTTTCCTTCAACCAGCCAGGGGAAATCGCGGTCCGTTCTCCAAGTCTTATGCTGGGCTATTTCAACGACCAGGTCAAAACGAAAGAGGCGGTCGACAAAGACGGCTATTACCACACCGGGGACATTGGCAGCCTGGATGAAAATGGATATCTGAGGATCCTGGACCGCAAGAAGGATGTGATCATCCGCGGGGCGCAGAATATCTACCCCTCAGAAGTTGAGAACTTTCTCAACACCCATCCGAAGATCCAGATGAGCGCGGTGATAGGGGTACCCAGCCCGGTCAGCGGCGAGAAGGTGCGCGCCTACGTGCAGTTAATCGAAGGGGAACAAATGACAGACATCGAAGTTGTCGAATACTGCCGGGGGGCAATCGCTGGCTATAAAATCCCTGAAGAAATCCGCTTTGTCGAGCAATTTCCCCTGAACAAAATGGGAAAAATCCAGAAGAAGATACTGCGGGAAGAATCTCATAAAGGGGAATAAACTGGCGGTTTTCTGAATCTAATCCGGAATAAATTCAGCCATTCCAAGCCTTGCACTCCCTGCTTATTGGAGTTGTAAACACTTGTTAAATAAAAACCACATCAGCAATTAGGCTAAGGGTTCATTTCATGTTTGCCCTTCGGCATAAGGCTGATGTGGTCAGTTAAAATAGATATAAACCGAATGCGTTTGAACTAATTTCTAGTTTTCCAATTTAGCACATCGTTTTTCGTCGAATAAACTGCTTCAATTCATAAGACAGCTTACGGAAGAAGTTCCGGCCGGATGGTATCCTCATAGGCGATATTTTCGTTCGTGACGATACCCCTTTCAAGCGCCCACTGGTAGACATCCTCAAAACCTTCCCGGGTAGGAACCGCCGGCATCGGGAATACTGGCATCACATAAATTTCTTGCAGCGGCACGGGTATAAGGTTGTTTTCAACAGCAAGAGCTTTATATGCTTGGGGATCTTTGTTTATTATCTCAACTGCTTCAGCAATCGCGGCGATAAATCCCCTGACCGCTTCCGGATTTGCATCTATAAAATCTTTCCTGCATGCCCATGTCATCTGGGTTATTTCCGGATATTTGCTGTCATCTGCAATGATTACAGCGCCTTGCTGGACTGCCATTTCAGCGAGGGATGACTGCATCGATCCCGCTTTTAATTCCCCACTCTGGATGAGAGCCATACGGTCCGGAATGCGGGGGACGCTGAGATACTTAATGTCCTCCTTTGAAAACCCGTTTCTCTCCAGGATTCGGGTGGTTATATATTCAACAATGCTGTTTTCTGAGGTGCCGATTTCAACGCCTTTTAAGTCCTCCAGGCTTTCAATCCCACTGTTTCCAGCCACCAGGATAGTGAATTTTGGGTGGGTCTCGCTTGGTTGGATGGAAATAAAGAGATTTTGTTTAATTATTTCGTCCTGATTAGCAGTTATTACTGTCAGCAGTTCTCCTTGCTCGCAATCAGCTTCACCAACCGCTATGAGCTGGTCTTTTTCCTGGGCGGAAGCAACCGGGATAATATCGGCTTCTACCCCGTGCTTGGCAAGAATACCTTCCTGCTGGGCAACATAAATTGGCACCGTTTCTTCACCAGTAAAGGCGGCAAACCGGATTTTTGTCAGTTCCCCTGCTACTGGTTCTTCAGAGGCTGGCTCTTCAACTGCTGGCTCTTCGGCAGCTGGTTCTTCTACTACCGGCTCCTCAAGGGGTGCCTCTGTTTCCACCGCTTGAGCGCAAGCACTCAATAAAACACCAAGAATAATTAAAAGACTTACTATTAGCTGTGTAACCTTTGTGATTCGCATTCCATGTTCCTCCTCGAATTGTGTAATTAGGTTTATAGGCGTAATCCATCCCACTTGATCGTACATCTAAATTCTAATTCTTTTTTAATCTTAGGTCAAATACTTGTTATCTTTCCTGATTATGTCCATTATTTTTTATGGGAAACTCGATCTCAGCTTATTTTTTCTTAAGGTAAAATGTGGTTTGCGCCATAAAATTTTGTAATGTTATTATTGCTGATTTCGATTTACAAAAAAATCGCGGTGTGATTATTAATCATTCCGGTATTCTTTTGAATCAGGGATAAAAAATAACATTCGACATAACCAAATCGCGAGGAATCCCATGTTCACTGAATTTGAAAATCTCACAGTCAATCAGGTACTAAATGAGTCAGTGAAGATAAACCATCAGGGGGAGGCTCTTGTCTTTGGGGAAACCCGGGACACATATCTCCAATTCCAGAGTAAAGTTAATGCGCTAGCGGCTGGCTTGCAGCGGCATGGAATTGGGAAGGGTGACAGGGTCGGGATAAACCTGCCGACCTGTGCGGAAAACATTTATGCATTTTTTGCTCTAATGAAAATTGGAGCGTCTTTTGTACCCCTTAACCCGGATATGAGGTCTTTTGAGATGGAGCACATCCTGGGGGATTGTAATGCAAAAGGGGTCATAACGGTTGGAGAGTTGCGGGGCTTTGATTACCTGGCAATGTTCGACCAGCTCAAAGCTGATCTGCCGGAATTTGAGACTGTTTTCGTCTGGGGTTCAGTTTTAAATAACAGCGTGGTGCCGTTAAGCGATTTGCTCAGGACTGACCCGGAGATTCTGAAACCTATTCCGGTTAACCCGGATGACATCGCCTGCATTCTTTACACATCCGGCACGACAGGTCTTCCTAAAGGTACAGTCCATACACACAAAATCATGCTCAACAAGTACGCCATATGGCTGGCAGACGCCGATAAAGATGTTGTAGATACCAGATTGCTCCAAATGCCGCTGTTTAATGCCGCCGGGGTAGGGATAACAATCGAATCGATTCTGAAAGGGGACAAGCTGGTGTTCACCCAGCGGTTTAACCCCGCCGAAGTCTTGAACATCATTCAGAGCGAGAAGGTCAGCAAAATTAACGTTGCACCCACAATGATACAAATAATACTGAACGTAAAAGATTTCGATCAGTATGACCTGTCCACGCTGCGTGAGGTCATGACTGGCGGGTCGATGGCATCGCCGGAACTGGTGCAGTCCATCAAGGACCGCCTGGGTTGTGACTACATCAACACCTATGCGATGACCGAGGCGGGCATTATCAGCCGGTTAACGGCTGATGACCCTGTTGAGCTGCAGCTTTCCACAGTTGGCAGGGCAGCCCTCGGGGTTGAGCTGAAAATTTTAGATGATGACCGTAACGAACTGCCGTTAAACCAGCCCGGTGAGATCGCGGTCCGTTCTCCTGGCCTTATGTTGGGCTATTTCAACGACCAGGCGAAAACGAAAGATGCGTTTGATGAATTAGGTTTTTACTTTACCGGTGACATTGGCAGCCTGGATGGAAATGGATATCTGAGGATCCTGGACCGCAAGAAAGACGTCATCATCCGCGGTGCCCAGAATATCTATCCCTCCGAAGTTGAGAAATACCTGAACACCCATCCAAAGATCTTGATAAGCGCGGTGATAGGAGTGCCCAGCCCGGTTAGCGGCGAGAAAGCGCGCGCCTACGTGCAGTTATTTGAAGGGGAGCAGATGACGGATGTGGAAGTGGTGGAATACTGCCGGGGAAAAATCGCGGGATATAAGATACCGGACGAAATCCGTTTTGTTGAACAATTCCCTCTCAATAAAATGGGCAAAATCCAGAAGAAGATTCTGCGAGAAGAGGCATTGAACGAATAATTCCAGGATGTTTTTCCGGTAACAAGGTCTTTTCCTGGCCATATTAATTCAATATTTCTAAAAGGCTTGCAGGTAAAGAAGCCGGATTATTTTTCAAAATCAGCATCGCTTTCATTTTAACTCGAAAAAGATCTGGGGGAATTCTGGCTGGCATGCGAAGGCACAATTTTTAAACTCTGCGAAATTATAAACTGATTGTTAATTTTTCCATCTAATGGGTATAATTCGTTAAGAGATATTGGGCAATTAATCCAAAAATATTGTCATTCAGTTCGAATCAAACTGTGAAGAGAAAAAATCTTATCTAATTTAGATAAATGGGATTAGAAGCGATGGTAGAATCAGTTCTCCCAATAGCAGGGAGAAACGCAGAATCAAAATGATATCCAAAAGTAGATAACCAATGTTCCGGAGACTAAGCCTAGCGATACGATCCATAACTGCCAGACCTTCACGGTCTTTGCTGACCGTTTTTGGCATTATGCTGGGTGTTGCCATGATCCTATCGATCCGAATCACCAATGCAAGCACGCTTACCGCGCTGACCAAGTTGTTCACGGAAACTTCTGGCAACGCGGACCTGATTATGCTTAATTCCGATCTTGATAACGAGGGGTTCCGGGAAAAGATTCTGTATCGAATTACTGATTTTCCGGGAGTGAAAGCAGCAGTCCCTTCTATCCAGGAATTTGCAGCTTTGGCTGATGATGTGGATCCGCAGGAATATGATGTAAATTTTGTGAACGCGGGACCCAGCCAGCTTCAAATTTTCGGGGTGAACCCAAAATTAGAAAGGTCGGTCCGCGAATATAACCTCGTGGAAGGTAAATTCCTTTCCGAGGATCTGAATACCCTTGAAATTGTCCTGGTTCAGGAATATGCAAACGACAAGAAACTGGGTTTGAATGACAGGATTGAGATATTATCGCCTGATGGAGTTGAAACTTTTCGGATTGTTGGGATAATCTCCAAGGACGGCGCGGGGTTATTAAACAACGGCTCTTTTGGCGCAATCCCGCTCAGAACCGCCCAGAGGCTCTTCAACCGGGAAGGCGAGTACACCCAAATTGATATTGTCGCAATAGATGAATTAAGTAACTCAGTAGAACTGAATGCGCTGAAAGATGCGATTCAAGACCGGATAGGGGAGGATTACTCCGTCATCTTTCCGGCGATGCAGGGGGAGCGAGTGAACCAGATGCTAGATCTTCTCACGATGGGTCTTAATTTTTTCAGTGCGATCGCGATTTTTGTGGGTATATTTCTTATCTATAACGCCTTTTCCATGACCGTTGTCGAACGCACCCGTGAAATTGGAATGATGAGAACGATCGGAATGACACGCGGTCAGGTGACCGTACAGATCTTAATCGAAGCAATTATCCTAGGATTAATCGGAGCTATTATTGGTGTTGGTTTTGGTGTGTTTCTTTCTCGGGGTCTCATCCGGCTTATGGAGGCGCTTTTTGGGCAGCCAGTAAAGGAGGTTACCGTTTCACCGGATGGAGTGATTATAGCCATGCTTATTGGCATAATTGCGACACTGGTAGCGGCTTATCTCCCCGCTCGACAGGCAGGCAGAATTTCACCGCTTGAAGCGCTTCGAATTCGCGGAAGTTCAAAAGAGGGCTGGGTCATCACTAAGGGCTGGATTTTGGGATTGATCTTGATATTGCTCTCTATTTACCTGCTGTTCTTTAACCCGATCAAAGGGGACATAGGGCAGGCATTTGCGATGAGCACGGTTTTCTTCCTTTTTATGGGAGCTACCCTGATAATTCCGGGGACGGTTACATACTGGGAGCGAACTGCGCGCCCGTTTATTCGGGCTTTCTTCAGCGGGGAAGGTCAGCTCGGTAGCAGCAATGTGCAGAGGGCGAAAATCAGGACCACCCTGACAGTGGCTGCCCTGATGGTGGGCGTGGCGATGTTATTGACTCTGCAAGCCCTGTCCGATTCGTTTAAAAATGATATTGAGCAGTGGCAGGAATACTTTATAGGCGGGGATCTTTATGTTTTCTCGACTGTACCCATGCAGGAAAGGCTTGGGGGACAATTAAGATCAGTAGAAGGAGTAGCCGAAGTTACTCCGATGGGGTATGTAGATGTGAATTTTATCCCTCCGAACGGAAAAAAGGAAGTGCTGCAGTTTACAGCGGTAGACCCTGTAACCCATTCAAAAGTGACCTCATTCGCGTTTGCAGCCAACCAGGGCGACCCCGATTATTTGTATGATTTGCTCGCTTCCCGGGATTCTGTCTTTATTACCACTATCCTTTCTGAAAGATACAACCTCAGCCAGGGTGATACAATTCAACTGCAGACCAAGTGGGGTCCGAGGGACTTTGAAATTGCCGCTGTAGTAACCGATTATGTAAGAAACGGGATGGTGGTAGAAGGCTCCTGGCGGGTGGCAAAACGATATTTTGGACTTGACGATGTGTCAAACTTTTTGGTCGATGTTGAACCCGGCTATTCCGTCAATGCCGTCCAAGAGGCGATTGACTTTGTTTATGGCAAACGCCGTAACTTAACAATTGAAACCAATCAGGCAGTCAAAGAAGAGGGAAACCAGTTGATAACCAATTCTTTTTCGTTGTTTGATGCCATGGCGATAATTGGTATGATCGTTGCCTCCCTGGGAGTGATCAATACCCTGACGATGAATGTACTGGAAAGAACTCAGGAAATCGGAATGCTGCGCGGGCTTGGAATGACCCGCTGGCAAATCGGAAAAATGATTTTAGCCGAATCTTTAATGATGGGGATTATAGGAGGCGGTCTTGGGCTGGCTTTTGGCCTGTTCCTATCCTGGATGTTGTTAACTTCTCTTATGTCTATGATGGGATATGACCTGGTTTATGTGGTGCCTGTTCAAGGAATTTTAATTGGTATACTAATCTCCCTGCTCGTCTCGCAGATTGCTGCGATATGGCCAGCCCGAAGAGCAGCAGGCATCAATATTGTGGAGGCGATTCAATATGAGTAGTAAAACCGTGATTGATTCTCGCCATGTAGAAACCTTAGAGAAAACACGAAGTGAAGAACAAGTACAACTAAACTTTGAAGTGGAGCGAGATATTCAAGTGCAAGTAGAAAAAGAGGGGGATTCACCCGGCATTCTAAAGGCTAAATCTCTAAAGAAGAAATACGATCTGGGCGAACACGTGGTAAATGCACTGATGGGGATTGATTTCGAGGTAAAAAAGGGCGACTTTGTAGCTCTGATGGGGCCTTCAGGAAGCGGGAAATCTACGCTGCTCCACCTGCTTGGCGGACTTGATAAACCATCCGAAGGGGATATCACGCTCGCGGGCCAACCGCTCGCGGCATTAAACGACAAACAAGCTACACTGGCTCGCCGGCACAATGTAGGTTTTATCTTCCAGTTTTTCAACCTGCTGCCAACACTCACCGCGAAAGAGAATGTCTCCCTGCCGCTGATTATTGACGGCAAAAGCTTGCGCAAGTACCGCGAAAAGATTGATGCAGCGCTTGAACTGGTAGGACTATCAGATCGCGCCAACCATAAACCCGACCAGTTATCAGGTGGAGAGCAGCAAAGAGTGGCGATTGCCAGAGCTTTGATTACCGATCCTGCTATTGTGCTTGCTGATGAACCGACCGGCAACTTGGACTCCAAGACCGGCAAGGCGATTATGGATCTGCTTCGCCGATCCTGCGATGAACTGGGGCAGACCATCGTTGTTGTGACCCATGATGCCCGGGCAGCAGCCTACGCTGATAGGGTTGTATTTTTGAGTGATGGTGAAGTTGTGCACGACATTTCATACGATGGCATTGAGGATATGAGCCAGCGGGTTCGAACAATAATCGAGACAATGGAAGTCCTCGATACTTAATTTGAGTTGCTATCGTTTACTTATATAAATTTCTTCAAACTAAATAAAAAAAGCCTTGATATTTTCAAGGCTTCTTTTGTTGATATTAGTTTAATGTTAGATACTTACCTCAATGAACCTTCATGTTCATAGTCGTAAAGGTATCGCCAGCGGCAGAGGCCCCTCTGGGGGAACCGGGTCGTGCCGTAATACCAGAACAAATAGGTGCCGAAACCGCAACCGCGCTTCCAATTCACATTAAGACGGAACTCGCGCCGATCCCTCCAGTCGTCCTGGGCCATTAATTCCCGGCTTTGCCAGTCTTGTGTCCCATAGAAGAGGCTTACAAATTGTGAGAAAACCACTTTCTCCATGGTGGGCTCGCCGTAATTCGGTTCCTGGAGGGTTATTAAAGGAGCTGATAACTGGTTGCAAATACTTGGATCAACTACTCCTCCAAGTGCTGGGATGTAACAATACTGTACATTGCGGGAGGGGGGGTTATATTGGCAGGGAGTGAAGGTTAGGCGGTTGTTGCTTGCCATAACCAGTTGACCGACGCTGGTCATACCGTAGCAGTACTTGTATTTGCCTGCACCGTAAGTTGTGGTTCGTTTGTAGACATCTTCAACGACCGTAAACACCCTGACAGTAGGGGAGGTCTTGGTCCCAGCCGGGATGGTCAGGTAATAGAACTGCTTGCCGACATCCGAGCCCTCCAGCCTCATGTAGATTTCATTGCCAGACTTGTTAATTACGGTCAGGCGCACTACCCTCAGCGCTGGACCAGAGGCCAGCACCAGTGATGAAACCAGTATTGCTGCGATAAGAATGAGAAGTGCTTTCTTCATTATTTCCTCCAGAACGATCTGTTTTCCTTCAATATTAAAAATATTTAATGATTATACGAAATTTCTTAACTCATGTCAATACTGTTTTTAACATTAAATTGTGAATACTTTAACATAGATTAAATCCGTAGCGACTAAAATTCTGGGAATTTATCCACCAATGTCACATTATCCCTACTTTGTCCCACGATTAATAATTGAAGGCAGCAAAATAGAATAATTTTGATTTATTGATACTTAACTGGCCGGGCTAGATACCCATTCTCATCAAACCAACGGATGGTATCCTTAACCGTTTCTTTTAATGGTCGCGGATGGTAATCCAATTCATCAGACGCTTTATCGTGGCTGATGTTGCGGTGGCTCTCAAGCGCATTCAATGAAATCGTCGTGAAACGCGGGTTAGAATTCGTCAGGCGACCATACAAATTAACAAAGGGTACCCCAAAACGAGCCAGCCACATCGGGACCACAATTCGAGGCGCCTTGATTCCTGTAACCTGTTCAACCAGCCGACCGAAGTCATACAATGGGATCCAATGCCCGGATAACAGGTATTTTGAACCTGCATGAGCGTGTTTCTCAGCCTGCAGCGCTCCAAAAACAACATCGCGCACATCCACCCAGTCAGTCCCGCCGGTAACAACCGCAGGCACTTTACGATGAATATAATCAATAATAAGTTTTCCGGAATTGGAAGGCCTGAAGTCAAAGGGACCAAGCACCCCGGTGATATTTAAGATCACCGCATCCAAACCGTTACCCACACCACGCTCGATTTCTCTTTCTGCGGCAGCTTTTGAGCGATCATAAGGCGGATATTGCTCAGAATTGACTAACGAACGGGTTTCGTCAATTAGAGTATCCTTTGGATCCTGACTTAAAGCATTGATTGAACTGCCATGGATTAAACGCTGCACACCTGTCTTCAAACATGCGTTTACCACATTTCTGGTCCCATCCACATTGATTGCTTTGCACATCGGCCACTCATCCATCTGGAGAGTGATATAGACTGCCATGTGGTAAACAACCTCAACATTTTGAAAAGCGCGCTCGAGAGATTCAGTATCGAGCACATTTCCTTGAATTTCTTCAACATCCAATCCTTCGAAGCCGCGCCGGTCTTTATGTACCAGTACGCGCACTTTGCGACCTTGGTCGAGCAGAGCACGCACCAGATTTGCACCCACATGACCGCTTGCTCCGGTAACAACGACTGTCATAATTCCATTATTCTGTTTGATTTGATATTAAATGATTAAAACTATACAATGGAGAAAACCCCACTGCAGCATTTTGGTTTCGATAAAGAGGGACAACAACTGCAGGTGAAATCCTTGAGCTTTTATCCGTGCCAGAATTTCACGAGTATCCATTATCACCGGACTATTTTTTCTATCCCGTTTACTTAATGCATTATTAACAAAACTGGAAAACGATATATAATCAAGCATCAACCAGTTTGGATAGATTGCCGCCGGAAACTTTTGCGACAACTGTAATCTAGCTAGAGAGCGAGGAGGAATAATGGCGGAAGAAGAACAAAAATCAGGCTTGTCTCTGGCAGCGCGAATGCTCTTTCGAGTGATACTCGCTCCCTGGTATTTAATTGTTTTTATCTTTCGTTTGCTTTACGGGTTCCATGTTGAGAATCCGGAGAAGCTGCCTTCTGAAGGTCCGGGAATCTTTTGTATGAAGGAGCCCTCCCTGATGGGCATGTTTCCTTCCGGCTATATCGCCATTCGGACGATCGTTCCAATGGTGTTCAGAGATCCCCCAACACCCCTGCAGGCATACATGCGCGACCAATTATTCGCCTTCGGCTATTTCGATTTTGCGTTTAAAATAAGGGATAGGTATGGATTGCCAATCCAAATCCGTCCCTTAACCCCACATGCTGCCGGAAAACAGGCGCTGTATCTGCTCGAAGGAGTGCGCTGCCTGCAAAGTGGGGGGCTGATATTGATGAACCCGGAAGGGATCGGGACCTGGGACGGGCTGCCGGTGCCGCTTGGGAAATCATCCGCCTGGCTGGCGCTGCACAGCGGGGCGCCCATTATTCCGGCGATCTGCACGATGGGTGCGTATGAAAACTGGCCTTCCTGGCAGATTTATCCTTCCATGCGGGGACGGTTAGCAGTCAGGGTGGGAGACCCACTATATCTTTCAGAAGGACCGATGGAAAACGTAACAGACGACGAACTGGTCGAGGCGACAGAGAAGATATCGGAGGTATTTGACCGGCTCAGCTATGGGGAAGGGGGCGTTTCGGGCTGGGTTGGGCAGGTAAAACAAAACGGGGAAGCGCTTGATGCGGTTCCCCAGATCAGCCCGCCCTTGGAATTGGTGCCCCCTGATAAATGGCCTGTCAACCCGAAGAGCTACCCGCTTTCCAAACGGCGGGTGTCACTGCTGCTCTGGCGCTGCCCGGTATGTAAAGCGTACGATGCACTTGACCACGAAAGGCCCTGGTTCCGGCAGGAGTTTGTCCGCTGCCAGTCGTGCCGCACGGTCTGGGAATTTGAGCGAGTCCCATACCATGATTTTCGGATGCGGGTTGTTGAAGGCGCTCCGGAACTGGTTGGATTGGATATGCCGCTGTCCAGATGGAATGCGGTAATGAAAGAAGGTTTCAAACCGGTGCCGGTCCCGGTTGAAGACATCGATCTGGTGGAAGGGGAAGAAGCGTATCTTCAGATAGATGGGGCGCTGTTGAAACCTCATAAACCGAATCAGCTGTTTGAGGACTGGCAAGAACAGGAGGCGCCAAAAATCCAACCCGCGGGCCAGCACATTGGGGCTGAACGGGAAGCCATTGGCGCTGGCAGGCTTACAATGACCGACAAAAGACTGCAGTGGAAAGGAGATCAAAGGATTGTTGATTTCTACTGGACTTCGGTTCAGGCAGTTCACAATTGGGAACCGAATGTATTGGGGATCGTGTACGGACGGGCCCAGTATGACATTCCACTGGCGAATGATATTGGGCTGAAATGGGTTTCACATGCTGGTGAAATCCTCAAACAATTAGCCGAGACAGAGGATCACGAGTATACAATTTCATCGTATTAAATACTCATAATATTAAGTCGGTGTGAAGCTGGTAATTAGGCTTATAACGGATTGTGTACTTAGTCATCTATCGGGAATTTATCCTTAAAATAATTCGTAAAATAGGAAAATGTCATGAAATATTCGAATTACTCCCGTGCAGCACTGGCATTTTGTTGTATATCCTTCTGGATTGGGCTCTTTTCGTGCAGCCCTGAACCGCCATTAATTGCGTCAACAGAGACAGAAGTAATAGAAATAACCCTTTCAGAAGCAGATTCAGAGATGATAGAAGGAACTAGTGAGACGGAAATTCCACCAGAACCATCAAATACACCAACCAGACCCCTTAAGCCAACAAACACAACCACCCCGGAAGACTCACCAACTCCTGCGCAATCAGAAGAAACATTTAAATTGCAGATCACACAGGAAGAGCTGACTGAAATTGTTGATAAAGGAATGAGCTCAAATGAAGAAGCTGTTATGGAGGATAATACGGTTGTACTAAGAAACAATACAATGGAGATTCGCTCCCAGGTAACCCAAATGGGATTTACTTTGCCGCTTGAAGTGATTCTTGCACTATCCGCGGATTCATGCGAGCCGGAAGTTACCATTACTTCATCCTCCGTCGGTATGTTTGATTTGCCGGATAATGGCAAAGAAGGCATAAAAGCTATGGTAAATGGAATCCTATTGGATCTTTTGCATGAAAAGTCTGAAAATGCCTGTATCCAGGAAATTGAAATTGAAGATGGAGTGATCATACTGCTTGGCTCAATTGAATGAAAAACCGGGTCAAATTTGGTGTAAAGTTGACTAAATAATCTAACAAACTTCAAACCAAAAACCTGGTATTGGAGATAATTTGATATTTCTGAGCGACTTAGGAAAGAGTCTGCCAAGGTTGGTGAAATTTGATTTTACAGATTATGACCATGTCAGATAAAGAAAAAATGTTATGGAATTGATCGCAGCGAGGACTTTTAATGCTCTTTATATCTACCTGGATGTTATCTGGCTGATTATCTATGCGCTCATCCTGGTCATAACGAAAAGACGGCTCGCAGTACTGGCTGGCATTACGGGAGGCCTGATTTATTTTCTGGTCGACTATGGTATTTTCTACCGAGCCCTTGGTTCGCGGGTAATTGAAGGGGCTGATCCTTTATGGTTTTTAATGTGGCTTAGCTTCAGCTATGGTCTGACAAATTTCGCCTGGATCTGGCTCTTGCTCGACCGTGATCGATTTTGGGTTGAATGGTCGCTTCTGCCAATCATTGGTTGGATTGCTGTAGCTCTTCTAAGCCAAAATTTGGGTAATAACTGGCAGGAAATATCAATTTACAGAACGACCTCAGCCTATCACGGAATAATGGCAATAATACTGTTTGCTGGCTATCTTTACCTGATAATTCAAAACCTTCGTTCAGGAGAAACTGGAATTGAGCGTGTAAACCTGCTGTGGTTGTTGGCGATCGGTATTGGTGTACAGTTCAGTTGGGAATTTATCCTGCTTATTACTGGAATCCGTCCTCCCGAGATCATGCCTTTAATCGTGAATTCACTTGTGGAAACAAATATGGGTATGCCTTATCTATTCTTGATTCACAAGTCGGTATCTGCACGGTTCAATCAAGATTTATCCCCAAAAATTGGTGATTAGATCCAGTCATATCTTTTCTATGGAGTTCTGGGGGATCCAAACTTTTGGATAGCAGAATCTTCAAACATAAAAAATAGATCTATTCCGATAAGCGCATCTCAAACTTGGGTAATTTCGCAACCCTTTTTGACAATTTATCTCCTTAATTTCTTGTTTGTTCAATTTTGATTCTGAAACCAAATAATCTTCTGAATTCATTTCTGCGAAATTGGTAGAATTGCTCCCCAATTTGGTATTTGTGGGGAATTTCACTGCCTTTCATGTAGATGATTAAATATCTCCGGATATTCTAAATTTTCCTAGCTAATTAGTCCGGTTGAGCTGGGCAGCCTTCCATATATTGCTTCCTCCTGGTTATTTATACTTCAATCTAATTTGATCTTATTAAATATTGAGCTGGTTTCAACAGATTGAATTCCACGCGCAAATTAAAAACTGGAACGGTTTTGGGACGCCTGCCTGAACTTATTAAAGACGCCTGCTGGCTATACTGGTTGTAAACAAATTAATTGATGACTCTTGGAATGCCACTCCAATAATAATAGTGGCTAACGAAAGGGTCGCTTTTGAAGATATTTGTTTACTGGAGGAAATTACCATGAGGACGTTATATTTTGAAGAGGTTATGCTAAAAACCCGCCGGAGCGAGGTGATGAAGGAATATAAAAGTGTGCAGCCCAAGCATTTTAGAGACATTCAAGAAGAAGGGCGAAAATATCCTGCTCGAATAAAGTGGATGAGTCTATGGTGGCTGCTTTTTAATTGGTTTCAATTTAAGAGAGAAAAGGCGGGATTTAATCCTTCTGATTCTTAATACTGAAATCGGGCGCGTATCCTGTTAACCACCTGATTGGTATCCCAACCAGTATGTCTGGTGCGATCCAAAAAAATCGCGGTCGTTCTCCCTAAAGTATGATATAGATAATAACTACCTGTTGAATAGAAGTTGTCCAACCTGTCATGACCATTAAATGAGACAAAAACAATTCAATAGGGGCGAAACCAATCAATAATTCCTGCAATTTCTGGGAAATCATAGGATTCAACCGATTGGGGTAAAGAACTCGCCCACTGCGGTAAAATACTGTTTTGGGTATTTACCCTGAACTGTCCGGTTTGAAAGAATCCTTGTCAAGAAACGACTACTACGCACCCATCCTCAAGTACTGGTTATACCCACTTGCGCAAAGGCTGCAGGGTCGGGATTTCCACCGTGCCATGAATGAGGCGGTGAAATTCCAATTCCTCAGCAGTGATGAACGACGAGACCTTCAGTTACGCAAGGTTTCCGCACTGATCATGCATGCCAATGAAACGGTTCAGTACTACAAGAATATATTTAAAAGTGCAGGGATTGAACCAGGGGACATAAAAACCTGGGATGATTTTACGAATATCCCTGTATTGACAAAAGATTCGCTGCGCGAAAATGCCAGGTTATTATTTTCTACAAGACCCGATTCAAGCCTTTATCCTGTACCAACCAGCGGATCAACCGGAAAACCGCTGACGATGATGGCGAGTCAACGAGCCGCTTTGCGGGCGAACGTCAGCCGCATCCGTGCTTCAGAGTGGTGGGGCATTGGCCTGGGGGACAGACAAATCCGTACAATGAGAATGGGAATGACCTTTAAAAGAGGTTGGAGAAATATCCTGAATGAAAAAATATTTACGCCGCTCCGTCACAGGCTGATGAACAGATTGCTTTTTTCAGGTTACTCAATGACTCCTGAAATTATGCAGGGTCTCTGGGACAGTATCCTTGCGTTTTCCCCAAAATGCCTGTTTGGGTTCCCTTCCGCGTTTTCATTTTTGGCGGAATTTGTTAACCAGCAGGGTTACAACGGCAGGGAAGCCAACCTGACACTGGTTGTAACCACGGGTGAATCTTTGCATGAATGGCAGGAAGAAATAATTACCAGTACATTCGGGTGCCCGGTTGCGAACGAATTTGGCAGTACCGAGGCAGGGGTGATCGCCTACAGCCATCCCTGTGGGGCTTTGCACACAATGGACGACGGGGTGATTGTGGAAGTCATCAGGTCAAACCCTGAGGATGAATTTGGAGAAGTGGTTGTGACCAACCTGGACAACTGGGGATTTCCAATCATCCGTTACAATCACAATGATCTGGTCAGGGATGTGGAAATAGGTCACGAGTGTTCGCTTGGCCTGGGTTTTGGCTTACTAAAAGGTCTGATTGGGCGCAGCCAGGATACAATCAGGCTGGCGAGCGGTAGAGTCGTCTACTGTTATTACTTCCACCACCTGATCCAATATGTTGGTGGAGTAAAGAAGTTCCAGTTTACCCAGAAAGAACCCGACCTTTTTGAGTTGAAAGTTATTCCCAGGGATGAATCATTTGGCCCTGCACAGGAGGAGTTCATCCGTGATGCTGTCAGAAAAAATCTGGAAGGGTCAACGATTATCATTAACTTAGTGGACAGTATTCCTAATGACCCATCTGGTAAACTGCGTTATGTGATATCCGAAAAGTGACGCGGTCCGATGAGCAAGAATACAGGTCGTATAAAATTGCCCTCAAAATTTCCAAACAGCCAGGAATCCCTGCCAGTTTTTTCCCTGATATTATTTATTGTTTTTTCCTTCACAACCTTCCGGATGCTGTTCCAGATTCCCAGCTGGTTAAATTCCCACTCCACCACTGACATTTTTTTTCTGGCTTCGTATGTGTTTGCGGTTGCCCTGATTGAGTGCCTGCTGCTGTTTGGATTTATCCTGCTGATAAATTTTATCCTGCCCGGAAAATTCTTCAGGGCACATTTCGTCGCCCAGGGAAGCTTGGTCATTACTATCTGCACGATCTGGGCTTTGATTCTGAAGTTTATTACCCCCGGATATGAATTTGCTAATCTACAGGAACCTCTAGGGTGGCTGTTAATTTTCATGCTATCATTATTGATTATCCTGTTAGCTGGCTCATTCCTTTTACGCCGATACCAGCAGATTGAAGATTTAGTGGATTCACTTGCAGACCGGATGGTAATTTTTGCCTGGATATACGCTCCGATTGGCCTTATATCTTTGTGTATAGTGCTTATACGTAACATCTTTTAGAGATTTTTATTCAATTGGTTATTTAGAAAACAACCATGAATCGCCGTGATTTTTTAAAGCTGTCAGCCACAATGGCATTTTCTCCAATTGTCCATAGTCTGGCTGGTTTTAATACTGCCTTAGTTGGAGCTTCCGGGAATAATTCACAGAAAAACAATGTGATTGTCATCCTCTTTGACGCATTATCCGCATTGCATCTGACGACCTACAGTTACCAGCGCGATACCAGTCCAAACCTGGCCAGGTTTGCGGACAGATCATTTGTGTATCACAACCACCATTCAGCCGGCAACTTCACTACTCCCAGCACTGCTTCATTCCTTACGGGGACATATCCATGGAGTCACCGCGCCTTTGCATTCGGAAACCGGGTGAATGAAAAACTCGCACCTGGCAACATGTTTGGTTTGTTGAAATCAAAGTTTAACCAAGTGGCGTATACCCAGAATCTGTACGCGGATACTTTCCTGCGTCAGTTTTCCCCATTCCTGGACCGCTATCTACCCCTGGGTAGTTTTTCGCTTGCCGGCGGCACCTTTTATGATAATTTTACCCGGAAGGATTCCTATTACGCTATGGGCAGCCTGGATGATTTTCTGTTCGACCAGGACGAGACCAGTGGGTCATTGTTTCTTTCTCCGGCAACCGATTTTATATCCGCTGTAAATCTGGTTTTCGCAAAGAGGAAATTCCGGGACCAGTACCCTCTGGGATTTCCCAGACAACCGAAAACGAAACTCATCTTTGCTTTAGATCAGGTAATTGATGGAGTGATCCATTCCATGGGCAATTGGGTCTCCCCTTTCCTGGCTTATCTCCATTTTATCCCTCCGCACAGCCCCTACCGGCCACACAGGGATTACATCGAATTATTTAATGACGAATGGGAACCAATAGAGAAGCCCGTCCATCAATTATCTAAAACGATCCCGCAGGGGAGTCTGAACAACTCGCGCAGGGATTACGACCGGTTTATAGCAAACCTTGACGTTCAGGTAGGGCGTCTGTTCGATTTCCTGGAGTCAAGTGGGTTGATGGAGAATTCGTATGTGATATTCACCTCTGACCACGGCGAGATGTTTGAGCGCGGCATGAGAGGACACTCCACCCGGATGGTTTTCGAGCCATTACTGCGAATACCGCTGTTTATCTCAGTGCCGGGCAACCGCGCCCGCAGGGATTTTTACACATTCACCAATACCGTCGATCTGCTGCCTACCCTGCTGCGCATTGCTGGTTTGCAGGTGCCCGGATGGTGTGAAGGAACCGTATTGCCTGGATTTGGCAAAGATATGCCCTCAAACCGGCCGACCTACGCGCTTGAAGCTAAATCTAATTCTGTGTTTGAACCGCTCACAAAAGCCTCGGTCGTCCTGTTTCAAGACCAGCATAAATTGATCCGCTATATAGGCTATAAAGGGGCTCCGCATGGATACGAATTTTATGATTTACAGAATGATCCGGAGGAGTTGAACAACCTTTATTCTACCCATAAAACTGCAAAAGAATTACAGGCGCTGCTTGACCTGAAAATCTCCCAGATCAACCAACCATTCATTAAGGAACTGTAAAAAGGGTTGCTCCGCTTGACACGTTCTAAAAATATTTTATAATTAAGAACGAACGTTCGTTCATAAATGATTGTACACATAAATTATGCCTGTTGATAATAATAAAAAACCCGGAAGTAAGGGGCAGGAAATCATCCGGGCAGCCTATAATTTGTTTGTGCAGCAGGGTTACCACGGCACATCGATGCGCCAGATCGCCAGCGATGCTGGGATCGCGCTGGGGGGCCTTTACAATCATTTCGACAGCAAAGAGCAGGTTTTCAGAGATGTTTTTCTTCACTACCACCCTTACCATGATGTGATGCCTGCTTTATTGTCCGCTGAAGGGGAAACAGTTGAGCAGGTCGTGAGCAATGCGATCCATCAAATGGTCCTGGCGCTGGGTGACCGTCCTGATTTTATAAATCTGATGTTCATTGAGGTTGTAGAGTTCAATAGCCAGCATATTGGCGAATTGGCATCTTTATTGAGACCGTACCAACTTGAGATCGTAGAACGGCTGATGGAGTTGGACCAGGGGAGACTTCGCTCAATTCCGCCGATGATGTTGATCCGCACTTTTTTTGGATTGTTCTTTTCTTTTTTGATCACTGAAATAATCTTTACAAAACAGGCTCCTGAAGAAATGCGAGAGAACGCCCTCGAGTATTTCGTGAGTATATACCTGCATGGAATTCTCAATGATAGTGTTAATATTTGAAGAGAAGCCGAAAAATGATAAATTCCCGCCTTAGATCTTTAATCCGTAAAGAATTTTTGCAGATCATCCGGGATCCGCGCACCCTGACCCTGGTGCTTATCATGCCGATCATGCAGTTATTCCTGCTGGGTTATGCTGCCACCAATGATGTCCGTAATGTTACGATGGCGGTATACGACCAGGATCGGGGGCCGGCCGCGCGTCAATTATTGGACGCTTACCGTACAGCCGATTATTTTGCATTGAAATTCGAAGTCGATTCAGAGGATGAACTTCGCAGTTTGATAGACGGCGGTGATGCTCGGGCTGGATTGGTGATCCCCCCCGACTACACCAACCAAATCCGGACCAGCGGCTCGGCTGAAGTTCTGTTTATCCTCGACGGAAGCGATCCGGCAGTCGCCTCAACAGCGCTTTCATCCGCCCAATTGATCGGACAGGAGCACGCCACAGCGATTCTTGAGGAACGCTTGGCGCGGGTCGGGTTGTCGAATGTATTGATGCCTCCAGTATTGGTGCGCTCCCAGGTCTGGTACAACCCGGACCTGGTCAGTTCTTACTACATGATCCCGGGCGTTATCGCATTAATCCTGTATGCATTAACTTCGATATTAACCGCGACCGCTATCGTTCGCGAGCGAGAGCGCGGGACGATTGAGCAGTTGATTGTAACTCCAATCCGTCCATGGGAATTGATCGTTGGCAAACTGCTGCCGTATGCGGTTCTGGCGTTTCTGAATATGGTCGAAGTGCTTGCTATTGGTCACTATTGGTTTGGGGTGCCCGTCCGGGGAAGCCTGGGTCTGATTCTAACGCTGTCAGCCCTGTTCCTGTTGTCAAGCTTGGGTATTGGATTATTCGCTTCAACCCTGGCGCGCACCCAGCAGGAAGCCATGTTAATTGTCTGGATGACTCTCCTTCCAGCTTTATTCCTTTCCGGGGTTTTCTTTCCGCTTGAAGCCATGCCGCCGGTGCTGCAGTGGATTTCTCTCCTGATTCCTTTGCGATATTACCTGGTAATTATCCGCTCACTCATGTTAAAAGATATTGGATTATTGGCTTTGACCAGGGAAGTAATCGCTCTGGCATTTTTTGGGGCGATTTTGATGACTGCGGCTGTGATGCGGTTTAGAAAAAGGCTGGATTAGTGCCGGCAGATCAATTTATTATAAATATTCGCAATTTCCTGTATCGTGATGGAGGTTCTGATGCACGGACGAATTAAGCAGGTTGTGCCCATAATCGTTTTAATAGTTATTGTTCTTGCCGGGACGCTGTACTGGCTATTTGGCAGTGCTGATTTGAATGATGGGCGCATTGAAGCCTCCGGTTATATCGAAGTGGTTGAAGTACTGGTTGCGCCGGAACAATCCGGAAGAGTTGTGCAGGTTCTGGTCGAAAAAGGAGACACAGTGAAAGAGGGGGAGTTACTGCTCCGGATGGACGATATCCTGCTGCAGTCCCAGTACCAGAGGGCAGCCGCTTCCCTCGAAACCTCACGGGCAAATTTAGCTACAGCTCAGACGGAACTCGCGATGGCGGAAGCCTCGTTAAAGGCTGCAGAGACGAACGCAGTTGCAGTTCAGGCCAGCACAGATGTCGAACTGCTTTCGGCCCAGCAGGCGCTTGAAAAGTTATATGAAATCCACGCAGTATCCAAAGGCGAAGCGCTTAGAACTGTGGCAACTTCCAATCGGGCTGTGAGAGAAGCCCAGTACCAGCTGGATAATTTTAGTGTGCCTACCAACCAGCAGAGCTTAAGCGCCATGGATGCTGTTGTAGTAATGAAAGAAAGATTGGACAGAGCCAGGGCTAATTTTGAACCGTATAAATATAAGTCGAGCAGCGACGCTACCCGACAGGATCTGAAAGAAGCGCTGGAAGAAGCCCAGAGCGATTACGATTCAGCTGTCCGCAGGCTGGAATACGAGACGGAGCTTGAAAAAGCGCTCGCAAACCAGGACCAGGCTCTGCAGGACCTGGAGGATCTGGCGGAGGGTCCCGACCCTGATGAAGTCGCTGTTCTGGAGGCCAGAATCAAAGCGATTAAAGTCACCCCCAGACAGGCTGAAGACGCCGTCCAGCAAGCACGCGTAGGGATAGACCAGGCAGGGGCGAGATTAAACCAGGTACAGTCAGCGATTTCACAGGTGGAGGCTGAGCTTGATCTCATCGACGTGCAGTTAGAAAAACTGAACATTTATGCGCCTGTCACAGGCGTGGTTATCAGTAAAAATGTTCAGTCGGGTGAGGTGATCCAGGCTGGGACCCCGGTTATGTCAATCGGGCAGCTTGATCAGCTAACCATAACCGTATATGTCCCCGAGGATAGATACGGAAATATTTTCCTGGGCCAGGAAGCTGATGTATTTGTGGATTCTTTTCCCGGAGAAGTATTCGGAGCGCAGGTGAACCATGTTGCAGATCAGGCTGAGTTCACGCCGCGCAATGTTCAAACCAGGGAAGGCCGCCAGTCAACGGTATTTGCAGTGGAGCTATCCATCCTTTATGAAGGCGATAAATTAAAACCCGGGATGCCTGCGGATGTGTTTTTCGGAGATTAATTTATGGGCGTATTAATCGAGGCGCGCAATCTTTCAAGGTCTTTTGGCGAGTTTTGGGCAGTCCGTGATGTTAGCTTTGGGGTCAGTTCCGGCGAGATTTTTGGCCTTGTTGGACCTGATGGAGCCGGCAAAACCACAATAATGCGCCTGCTGTGTGGAGCTTATTTGCCGGACAAACTTCCTGAAGGCGAAGACCCCCAGATCTTTCTGGGCGGTTATGATTTGATCCGCGACCCGGAAATGGCGCGTTCTCAGATTGGATACATGCCGCAGCGTTTTTCCATGTATGAAGAACTGACGGTTCTGGAAAACATCCGGTTTTTTGCTGAAGTTCGCGGCCAGGCACGTTCAGATTGGCTTGGAAGCTGCATGCAAATCCTGGATTTTGTAGGTCTGGCAGAATATATCCACCGCAGAGCTGGTTATCTCTCGGGAGGGATGAAACAAAAATTGGGTTTGGCGGCCGCCCTGGTTCACCACCCACGTGTGCTGCTGCTGGATGAGCCCACAACCGGTGTGGACCCGGTTACCCGCCAGGATTTCTGGCAGTTGATCATCCGCCTGGTGACACGCGAAGATAACCCGGCTGAAGGCACGGCTGTATTTGTCAGCACGCCTTACATGGATGAAGCCGCCCGGTGCACCAGAATCGGCTTTATGCTGCACGGCAGATTGGTTGAACAGGGTACCCCCTCGGAATTGCAGCAGAGTCTTGCTGAAAGGATCATCGAATTATCAGGGTCGCCTCTGCCTCTGTTGAGGCGAATCGCGAAAGAGTGCCAGGTTGTTGAAGACGTACAGGTGTTCGGAGACCGGCTGCATTTAAGGGTAAAGGCAGGCAAAACCGGTGAAGCCATAGCACTGTTGGAAAACCAAATTAAATTACAGGGAGGCCAGATCCTCTCGTTGGGTGTAATTTCCCCCCAGCTGGAAGATGTTTTTATGAATTTCTCCCGGGATTTTGGATGAACCATTTACCTTATTCACCTGTTATTGAGACGGATGGGCTGACCCGTTATTTCGGGGATTTCCTGGCTGTTGATAATGTGACTTTTAAGGTACATCAGGGCGAGGTTGTAGGTTATCTCGGACCAAATGGTTCTGGAAAAACCACTACCATCCGGATGCTTCTGGGTCTTTTGCTTCCATCGAGCGGCAGCGCCAGGATACTGGGATACGACTCGGTCCAACAATCTGAACTGGTCAGATCAAAAAGCGGTTACATGTCCCAAAAATTTTCGCTGTACCAGGAGTTGACTGTATTTGAGAATCTTGCTTTTTATTCCGGAATTTACGGTGTAAAGCAAAAGGAAAGAATAGCTGAGGTTCTTGAACTGACCGGACTCAACAAGGTGTATAAACAGCAGGTTAACCAGCTCTCGACCGGATGGAGACAGCGGCTTGCTCTGGGAACTGCGATTGTCCATAAACCACCTATATTGTTTCTGGATGAACCTACAAGCGGGGTGGACCCGACCGCGCGCCGGGCGTTCTGGGATTTGATTTACGAATATGTCGGGCAAGGGGCGACTGCCCTTGTTACAACCCACTATATGGATGAGGCTGAATACTGCGGCAGGGTGGGAATCATGCGCGATGGGCAGCTCTTAGCCCTGGATACCCCTGCCTCATTAAAAAAGCATGCCCTGGTGGGAAACGCCTGGGACGTGATAATAAAGACAGACCAGGGGGGAAAAGATATTAAAGACAGCCTGAACCTGATTTTGGCTTTAAAGGCGTTAACTGATTGCCCGTGCGTTCTAAGGGCTGGTTTGGCGAGCGACCACCTTCGTGCGATTACTCCGGAGGATGTCAACGAAGAAATTTTTCAGAGCAGCCTGGAGCAAATTGGCCTGCAGGATTTCAGGCTGGAGCCTGTTGAACCTTCGCTCGAGGATGTATTTCTTGCATTGGCTTCCCGCAGGAAGGAAAATGTCTGATTTCGGTTAGATTAAACAGGCGCTTCTGAATTTGACTTATAATCTGGGCTGTGGAACGCTCATCGCCTAAAACCCTCTTCGCTGGAAGGCTTACCAGGGATTTTGTTATTTACCCATCTGGAAAGAACCTGATAGATGTCTCCGGGGGAAACGTTTTGTATGCGGGAGCAGGCTATGTTGTCTGGGAGCCTGTGCCGCCGCCCGGAATTCTGGCCAGGGTGGGAGAAGACTACCCCCAGAAATGGATAGACCATTTTTCTGAGCGCGGTTTGGATATGAGCGGCGTTCAGTTACTGCCGGAACCAATGGATGTCCGTTCTTTTAAGGCATACAGCGATTCAAGAAATTACACTCGTGAAAATCCTATTTCCCATTTTGCGCGACATGGATTGTCTTTTCCAAAAGCACTGCTGGGTTATGAGTTTGCAGAGGAGCCGATTGACAGCCGGATTGAGCTCAAGCCTTATTCACTGCGAGAGGAGGATATTCCGACCGAATACGAGACAGCCGGGGCTATTCATGTCTGTCCGGTTGATTTTCTGACCCATAGTTTGTTTCCGGCTTTGTTGAGAAAATCGGAATTTACTACAGTCACGCTTGATCCATCGCCAGGATATATGAATCCCACTTTCTGGAATGATGTGCCTTCACTTCTGACGGGTTTGACAGCATTTTTGCCAGCTGAGGAGGAAATTCGATATTTATTCCAGGGGAGAAGCGAGGATGTCTGGGAAATGGCGGAAGCACTGGCGGCTTATAATTGTGAATTGATTGTTGTTAAATGCGGCGAACGCGGCCAACTTCTATATGATGCCGCCAGCAAAACTCGCTGGGAGGTACCATCGTATCCTTCAAAAGTTGAAAACCCCGCTGGCGCAGGCGATGCGTTTTGCGGCGGGTTTATGGCAGGATACCGGCGTACTTTCGACCCGCTTGAAGCGACCCTGTTTGGGAATATATCCGCCTCCATTGCGGTCGAAGGTTACCGGCCCGAATTTTCTTTTGATGTCCTCCCGGGATTGCCGCAGGCGAGGCTGGATGCTGTCCGCCAATCAGTAAGGAAGGTATAAATTATGCCCACCGGAACAGCAACCCGTGTGGTTGAACTGGCTGAAAAAATCCAACAAATCCCCGCGCCAGTATTTAAAGAGAGCAGAAGAGCTGGATTTGTAAAAGAGAAGTTTATCAACGAGGGGTTATGCGATGTTTACATCGATGAAATCGGGGATGTATTCGCCAGGCTTCCAGGGAACAGCAGTGCAAAACCGCTGGTTGTCACAGCCCATCTGGACACAGTCTTTCCTATGGAAGCGGATATAAGCCTTCGCAGGGAAGCGAATCGGATTTATGGCCCAGGGATAGGAGATAATTCGATTGGGGTGGCGGGGCTGTTTGGATTGGTATGGACATTGGCAGAACAGGAAAGCATTAAAAAGGTTTCGGGTGAGCAGGTAACCAGCTTACCCGGGGATGTCTGGCTGGTGGCGAACGTAGGCGAGGAAGGTTTGGGCGATCTGCGCGGCATGCGGGCAGTTGTCGATCATTTTAACGGTGATGTGACTGCCTACCTTATTCTGGAGGGGATGGCTCTTGGCCAGATTTACTACCGGGCTCTTGGTGTTGAGCGTTACCGCATCGAAATAACCGGACCTGGGGGTCATTCCTGGGTGGATTATGGAAAACCATCCGCCATCCATGAACTCGCTAAGTTGATTGTGAAATTGACCGGGATGCCCTTGCCAGATACCCCGCGTACATCTATCAACGTCGGTGTGGTTTCGGGTGGGACAAGCGTTAATACAATTGCTGGTCATGCTCAGATGGAATTGGATCTGCGTTCGGAGGGCGAACAGACCCTGGCCGGGCTGGTCGCCCATGTGGAACGGATTCTGGAGGAGGCAAAAATCCCCGGGGTTAATATTGAGCAGCAATTAATTGGCAGCCGGCCAGTTGGAGCTCTCTCTATCGACCACCCTCTGGTCCAGCTTGCCAGGCGCGAACTTCTGAAGATTGGCATTAATCCCAACATGGCCATCGGTTCTACCGACGCAAATATCCCGCTGAGCCGGGGATTGCCGGCTGTTTGTATTGGCATTACTAGAGGGGCGGGAGCCCATACTCACGGTGAGTTTATTTATCTGGAACCATTGGAGGGGGGATTACAGTGTCTGGTTTCAATCGTCAGAAAGGCATTTGAAATCACAATATAGATATCGAATGCGGGCGGAATATAACTCCTAATCATCCTGAGGTTATTTTTGCTCTGACATCCAGTGCGGCCGTCCCTTTCCCTTTACTTAAAACGACCAGGGGGTTTATTTCAATTTGATCAATTTGCGGTATCTCTGCGATCAATTGGGCTAAACGCAGGATAGCATCTTTTACAGCCTGCCTGTCAGGCGGGTTCATCTGGCGGTAGACGCTCAGTTTTTTACCTGCCCAGGTGTTCTCCAGCATGTATTCGGCCTCTTTTTCTGTTGCTGGTGCCAGGGAGAAAGAAACGTCCTTTATTGCCTCCGTTTGCACTCCCCCGCTTCCAAACATAACGAGCGGCCCGAAATGCGGGTCGCGAACCGCTCCAACAATCACCTCCTGACCTTCTGAAACCATCGGCTGGACCATCATACCCTCGAGCTTGAATTCCGGGTGGTAAATTTTTATTGATTCGGTTATCTGCAGGTATGCTTCCGTGAGATCCTGCTCATTTGAAATATCAAGTTTGACCCCACCCGCATCTGATTTATGGGAGAGATCCGGGGAATATCCTTTCAGCGCGACAGGGTATCCCAGCTGACTGGCAGACCGTTTAGCCTGGTCGAGCGAGCTAGCAATTTCGGTTCTCACGGACTGTATGCCGTAGCATTCCAAGATCTGGGCGACTGCGGAATAGGGGAGCCAGCCTCCCGAATCCTGTTGCGGGTAGTTGAGCAGTACTTTCCGGGCGGCGGCTTTTTGGACATCCTGGAAGGTCAATGGCTCAAGCCTGGGCTGGGCTAAAAATCGTGCCCTGCGGTTAAGGACAGACAGCGCTGAGGCAGCCTTCTCGGGAAAACGATAAGCGGGGATGCGAGCGGCCCGGAAATGCGAAACCGCCTCCCTAACAGACTCTGCCCCCATAACTGAGATTATCACCGGTTTATCCGTTTTTTGGATTACTGGGATTACTGCGCCGGCAACAGAAGCGGAGGGAAACATCGGCGGCGGGACCAGGATTACAAGTACGCTCTGGACGCCGCTGTCATTTAATAAAACTTCAAGACAGCGCGAATACTGTTTCGGAGAAGCCGAAGCGAGCATATCGACCGGGTTCGAGAGGCTGGCAGCGGGCGGCAGGATTTTTTTAAGGCTTTGTATGGTGCTTTTCTTTAATTTGGTTAGAGACAATCCTTCTTTTTCAAGTGCATCCGCAGCAGTTACCCCCGGACCGCCGGCATTGGTCAGCACCGCCATGTTGCCTTCACTTGATTGTGAACACCAGGCTAGGGCCTGCGACCAGTCGAAAATTTCTTCAATCGATTCTGCCTGCAATACGCCTGATCGCCGGAATGCGGCGGCAAATGCGCTTTCATTTCCCGCCAGAGCGCCAGTGTGGGATGCAATTGCGTCTTGTCCGGATTGGAACCTGCCAGTTTTTAATGCAACAACTGGCTTGCGCAGCGATATCTCTCCGGCAATTCTAGTAAACCTCCCCCCATCCTTGAAACTCTCGAGATAGAGTGAGATCACCCGGCTGTTTGGGTCTTCTGCAACTTGTTGGAGGGCGTGAGTTTCATTAAAATCGATCTGATTTCCCAGGCTTATAAGCATGGATAAACCAAATTCGGATTCGCGCGCCCAGTCGATCACAGATGCGCATAACGCCCCTGATTGGGAAATAAAGGCCACATTCCCTGGCAGAGGTTCCGGCGGCGGTAAGAAGGTCAGGTTGAGCGGAAGGTGGGTATCAAGGATGCCGACACTGTTCGGCCCCAGCAGTCGCATCCCGAATCTGCCGGCTGTTTTAAGACACTTTTCCTCAAGATGTTTTCCTTCTGGGCCGGTTTCTGAAAATCCACCCGAGTTAAGAATGGCAAATTTTATCCCCCGCTGCCCGCATTCCTGTAACACCCGGGGGATAACAGGGGCTGGGACTAGTATCGCCGCCAGATCCACCGGATCAGGCACAAGTTTTACGCTTGTATAAACCGGTAAGTCGAATAGCCGGCCTCCTTTTGGGTTGACAAAATGCACCCCGCCTTTGTAGTCACTCTGGATGAGGTTGCGGGCAAGACCGTAACCAAGTTTTTCGGGGTTCTGGGACGCGCCGATAACAACAATACCGTCCGGCGCAATGAGTTGATGGTCGAGGATGTCGTTCATAAATAGAATCTGAAAGACTTTGAGAAAATTGCGGATCGGCAGGTTAGAAATGGACCTATTATTAAATTCCTAAACTCTCGATCCACCCCTATGGGACGAAGAACTTCCCGAAACCGAACAGGGCTAAGCTGATTGAAACAACCAGCATAATGACTGAAAAAACGATTAAAAAGTAATCCCGGTATCGGTAATGCAGTTTTATCAGCCAGGTGCGTGGCCCGATTCCAAATGCCCGCAGGTCCATTGCATCGATAATATCCTCGCTGCCAATGATGGCGTGGATTGTGACCGGTACGATAAGGGGAGCCATTTTGCGCACCTGTTCAATCAGGCCGCCGCGCAGATTTTCTAGTTCGTATCCGCGCGCCCGCTGGGCATCATATGTGTACTGGAAATCTCGCCCGAAAGTAGGGATGAAGCGCATTGTTAGATCCATCGCATAGGCAAATTTATCCGGCATTCCCAGGCCCCGGAATGTAACCCCGTAGAGCGCAGGGTTCATTGAATACGGAATGATTATCGTCATAATTGCGATGCTGAATACCCTGAAAAACTGGCTGATAGCAAAAAATATACGCTCTATGGTGATTGTAAGCGTTGGAACCCAGCCAAAAATAGAAAATGGAACGGAAATTTTATTAATGACATGTTCTTCGGTATATACTTCCATACCGCCCCGCCCGGTCAGAAAAGTAAGGAAGGCAAATACAGTGATAAACCCGCCAATAAAGATCAGGGCGCGGTACATCTCCTTGAGCTGGATGCGTGACAGGATTAATGAAAGCACAGCGATGAGAAAAAAGAATGCCAGATACCGCAGGTCCCAGAACTGTAGAATCGAGAATAAAAAGCAGAGGTAGAAGATCAACCAGGCGCGGGTGTCAAACCGCTGGATGAATGAATTACGGTCTCGATAGCGCCACGTGACTAACATAACCTGTTGAATAAGTGTGCAGGGGTGAAACCCTGCACACTATCCAAACTAAATTACCTTCCTGACTGGCGCTGTACTGCTGCGTATGCAGCCACCAGAAGGGGAACCAGGATTGCCGCGAATATCAGGTTCGGACCCGCAGCCGGGATGTACTCTCCCACGATTGCGACCGGGAAAGAAAACCCGTTGATCCAGATATCCGATAACGCCGCAAACAGGATGCCTAAAAGGTTGCCAAGCATACTCCAGACAACCGCGGCTGCGATTTCGATATTTTTCTTGAACAACAGGTATGCGATCAATACAAGCACAAAACCGATTGCGATTGAAATGCCTGCTACCAGGCTGATCTGGGCATCCCCAAATATACCGGCCGGGACGTCAAAGAAGAGCATATTCTCAATCGTTGGCCAGGCGAAATAGATGAGGGTGGCCAGCAGGGCGATCACACCGCTGATGACCAGCACCCGGTCAATAGATTTTTTCTTGTCCGGGAAAAGCCAGACAAGACCGGAGATGAAACCGACCAGCCCGTTGCCGATGCTCCACTGGGGAGACAATCCAAACCCGGTTAATGCATCGCCGAACATGTTGCCCACCGCGCCGGTGAAAAAGCCGACAACCGGTCCAAAAGCGTACCCGAAAAACATCGGGATACAGATCGCGGGTCTCAACGCGACCTGGCTGACAGAGGGGACAGCGAAAACAGTGCCGTTAAACAGATATGAGAAGATCGCGTAAAGCGCAGCGCCGATGGCCATGTAAACAACCTCCCGCGTTCCAACTTCCCAGATATCATTTTCGCGGGTAAACCAGTAAACCGCAAACACGATCAGCATCCCTATGATCACAAATACGAATCGCATTAATGCGGTTTCATCTAGCTGCAGGCTTTCGTTCAAAGATCCTCCGAGGTAGATGATCAAAGCAAAAAAGGCCAGAACAGCCAGCAGGAAAAGGATTATATTACGCATTGTTTTGTCCATTTTTTCTCCTAGACTTAGTAAGAATTTAATAATAATTGATTCTGGTTGTTTATATATAACTCAAAAATGGGCCAGCGCTTCCGCCCGCATAAAGCGGTGTGTCTTTGGGTACATATCCAGGTTTGCCTGCAGCAGGGATGTCGGTACAACCCGGGAGGCCTTTAACAGTTCAAAATCGTTCAGGACCTCATGTGGAGGGCCATCAGCGACCAGCAGACCGTCATTCACCAAAAGCACCCGGTTGGAATAAATTACTGCCAGATCTGTGTCATGGGTGATGAATAGAATCGCCTCAAAATTCGGAAGCTGCAGGATAGCATCCATAAAATCCATGTAATTTTTATAGTCCTGACCTGCAGTAGGTTCATCCATGACCAGGATCCGGGAGCGCATTGCAAGGACTGCGGCGATGCTTACTCTTTTCTGCTGCCCGAAGGAAAGCGCCAGCGGTGGGTCTTGCTCTCTTCCTTCCAGATTGACGATTTTTATTGCCTCTTTCACCTCCTTTTCTATCATTTGCGGGTCATGCCCCAGGTTTTTGGGTCCAAAGGAAAGCTCCTCTTTCACTGTTGGGGCGAACAGCATATGGCTGGGACTCTGGAAGACATAACCCAGTGTGCTTGCGATCTTTGCGACGCTGATCTTGTGGCTGTCCATGCCGTTTACCCAAACATGACCCTGTTTTGGTTTCAATAACCCTATCGCATGCTTTACAAGGGTTGTTTTACCGGCGCCGTTCGGACCCAGAACAGCTATAACATCGCCCCGGTGGATATCCAGATTTATGTCCTTCAGGACCGGCATATTGCTTTGATACTCAAAACCCACGTTTTCAAAGCTGACCAGCGCAGGTTTTTCAGGCGTTGCCCATTCACTAGTGTCCGCAGGTTCTGCGGGCGTAAATATGACTTCGGCCGGGGGCGGGTTATCTGCTGCTCGAGAGATGATGACCGGCGCAGGCATCTTTATTTCGGTATAATCCACCACTTTATTTAACCCCTCTACCGTTCCGAGGTAACGAAGTTCCCCATCAGCCATGAACATTACCCTGTCAGGGTGGATATTTAGCACATCTTCAACCCGGTGCTCTACCAGCAAGACAGTCAGACCTTCGTCTTTTAGGCGCCGTACCAATGCAAGTGTACCCTGAGCGCTGGCCGGGTCAAGACTGGCCAGGGGTTCATCCAGAAGGAGTATGCTGGGGCGCATCGCCAGGATACCAGCCAGCGCGATCTTCTGTTTCTCCCCGCCCGACAGGCTGAACGTCTCACGCTCGCGCAGTTCGAGTATGTTCAAATATTCCAGCGCAATATCCACCCTTTCGATGATCTCTTCCCTCGGGAGATTCAGGTTCTCAAGACCGAAGGCGACCTCATTAATTACTCGGGTTCCAAGAATCTGCCTTTCAGGATCCTGAAGCACAGTCCCGACCATCTGTGAGATCTGGGCAAGTTTTAATTCACATGTTTCCTGGCCCATCACCTTGATGGTCCCGTGCAATTCCCCTTTATAACTGCGCGGTGTCAGGCCGTTGATACACCTGATCAGGGTTGTTTTTCCAGACCCGCTGGCACCAGCCAGTAATACCAGTTCGCCGGGTGAGATTTCAAACGATATATCGCGGATTGCCAGTTCTTCCCGGTCGCGATAGCGGAATGAAAGATTATCTACATAAATGGCGGGTTCCCGGATCAATTCACCCTCTCTCTATAAAGACTTCAAACATATCGCCAACATTGGCCTGCAAACGCTCGGCAGCACTGCCGTTGACAACCGAGACGATTAAATTCCCGGTGCTGCCGAACAGAGCCACCAATTCGCCCTGATTTCCCTCACCAAATGTTTTGACTATCCGGTTGATCTCACAACCACAAAGATGTACATTTAATACTTTTTTGCCCTGGAGGTGTTCAAACCGGATGTTGGAGGAGATATTGCCAAAATGATCAATGTGGATCACTTCCCCTGTATATCCGTATTTCTTCAGTATGGGTTCCGGAAAGTCCAGACGGATGATATTCGTTATCCTTTCCCCCAGTTCATCAAGTGTGATGCCTATTGCCAGGTGGGCTGCGCAGGGGGCGAAGATGTCCCTTCCGTGAAAGACATCGCTGACCTGCGGAAGCCAGAACCCCGGCTTATTCAGATGGACAAAAGAAACTTTCAGATTCGAGGCCTCAACCAGTTTGAGAAGCATCGAAATTACCCCATTGTCCGGCCCTATGAAGTACTGGCCCCCAAGCTGAACGCCAATAGGACGGCGGTCGGTGCCAACTCCCGGATCGACAACCACAAGGTGGATGGTGCCGGTCGGGAAGAAAGGCGCGGAGCGTGAAAGTATAAGCGCCGCCTCAGGGATATTCTGTGGGCGGATATCGTGGCTGATATCGATCAGGTGGGTTTCTGGCGCGATATTGTGGATAACGCCCTTCATCGCGGCGACATTACCGTCTTTCAGTCCGAAGTCGGTCAGCAGGGTAATTAACGGCATTCTGTTATTTTAGCATCTAAAAGAGGAATAATCGGGGAAGATGGACATCGAACCAGTTGCCTCCCCTGGCATAACAAAGTCAATTGGATTGGTTTCATATATAATTGAGGAAAGCAGAGCATAGTTTTTCCAGGGCAGCCGGGTTGTTTCGGAAAAATTTGACACTATTACTTACAAAACGCATCTAAATGTATAAGTCCAGCGGTTCTTCAACAGAACTTTCACTTGAATTACTTCGCAAAGGCGACAAATCCGAGTTTGCCCGGATGGTTGAGACCCACTCGGCTGTTGTTTATCGTCTGGCGCTGAAAATGCTTGGTGTAGAACAGGATGCTGAAGATGTGCTCCAGGAGACATTTATCAAAGCTTATAAAGCCCTTCCAAATTTCGACGGGCGTTCAAGCTTGTCGACCTGGTTATACCGAATCGCTACCAACGAAGCATTGATGATACTGCGCAAGCGTAAGGGTAAAGCTGCCCCGCTTTCGATTGATGAACCCCTGGAAATGGCGCAAGGAGAAATGGAGCCGCTCCAAATTGTGGATTGGTGTTGTATGCCGGAAGAAGAACTGATGTCAGCCGAAACCAGGCATTACCTGAACGAGGCAGTTGAGATGCTGCCCCACAGCCTGCGGATGGTTTTTTTACTCAGAGATATAGAAGGTCTTTCGACTCGCGAAACAGCTGAGGTTTTAGAATTGAGTGAAACCGCGGTAAAAACCCGCCTGTCACGCGCCAGGTTGAGGCTCAGGGAGAATTTAACCGGTTATTTTCTGGACCGGATGGCGGAAACCATCCCGGCAAATGGGGGTGGATGATGATGAAGAAAAGCCATAACTGCCGGCATCTGCTCAATTCTCTGTCAGATTATATTGATGGTGAGCTAAACCAGTCAATATGCGATGAGATTGACCGCCATCTGAAGGACTGTGAAGATTGCAGGGTTGTTGTCAATACACTCGAGAAAACTGTATATCTTTACCATGAAACTGCCCATCAGCAGGAGTTACCAGTTGATGTAAAAAAGCGGTTGTATAAAAAACTGGAACTGGAAGACTATCTGAAAGGTTAACAGGTCGCTATGATTCGGAGGGGAATTAGAAATGGGAGTTATTTTATTCTGTTATATTGAAAATTCCATCCAAAGATTCCTTCTTAATCCTATTGTCACATTTACTGAGCAGGCACTTGTCGATAACCTCTCAGGAGGAATAGCTCTGCTGTAACCTTTAATCAGTAATATCATCTAAGGTAAAAGCGTCACAGGAAAAACCGGGATATTTTTGTTGAATTACAAAACACACATTTATACATTTCAGGCTGCAGAAAGTGGATTGTAAAGAAGGAAATGTGACCGCAGATTTAAATTTTGCCGGGCAAAAACCACTGCAGCCCATAAACGGGAAAATTCGGGATGGTTGGACCAGGAATGACCGTGAATTGTACCTTGCTCTGGGGATGGAACTCCCGGTAATGAAAGGATCGGGCGGGATCCCGGAGATACGGGCTGGCAGCACCTGCCCGAAATGCGGCCAGACTCAACTGGAATACAACGGGCTCCTGAACCTGGCCTGTAAAAATTGCGGCTATTCCCTTGGAGGCTGTTTTACCTGATAGAAAGATACACCGGTCCCGTGAGGATCGTGGAAACAGGAACTAGGAGAGTTTAACAGATGGAAACAAGGTTGTTGAATGAAGATATCCAGACTCAGGTAGAAAAGGCTCTGGAAAACATGGAAAAACAGGTGGATATCCTGTTTTTTGGAACCCGGGAGGAATGTGAATACTGCGGCGATACGCTTCAACTTGTAGGTGAAGTAGCTGGGCTTTCGGATAAACTGGGGTTTGCCGTTTATGACATAGCTGATAACCCGGCTGTCGCCCGTGAATATAATATCGATAAAACACCCGGGCTTGTTATCGCAGGGAGAGATGCAGACAGGTTGCTTGATTACGGTGTGCGATTTGCAGGGATACCATCCGGGCATGAATTCAGTTCTTTCATTGAGGCTTTGATCCTGGTATCTGGCCGTGATTCCAGATTGAGTGGTGAAACTCGCCGACAGTTACACGAAATAAAGGAACCTGTCCTGCTGCAGGTGTTCGTAACCCCGACCTGCCCTTACTGTCCGCGTGCGGTTGTCACAGCTTACCAGATGGCTCTTGAGAGCGAGATGGTGCAGGCAGAAATGGTTGAAGCGATGGAATTTCCGGAACTTTCTCAGCGGTTTGGCGTCAGCGGGGTTCCCCAGACCACAATCAATTCCGGCGCTGGTACAGTAGTCGGGGCAGTGCCCGAACAACAGCTTTTGACCGAAATTCTAACTGCGCTGGCATAATGGTAAATCAGGAATGGATGCGAAAGTAATCTGGAAAGAAAAACTTGCTTTTGACGGCACAGCCGATAGTGGATACAGCCTACCGCTGGATGGAAGTCGAAGTGCTGGAGGGGATGAGAATGGATTCCGCCCTATGGAATTATTTGCAATTGGACTGGCGGGTTGCACCGGGATGGATGTCGTTTCCATTATGCGAAAGAAACGACAGGAGATTACCGCTTTTGAGGTCAGGGTTCACGTAGACAGGGCAAAGGAATACCCAACCGTCTTTACAAAAGCGGTTGTAGAGTACCTGGTGACCGGGGTTAGGGTGGATCAGGAAGCCTTGGTGCGCTCGGTTGAACTATCCGCGACGCGCTACTGCCCTGCTCAGGCTATGCTTGGAAAGATCATGCCGATCGAACTCTCTTATACAATATTTGAAGATCAGGGCGAAGAGTCTCCTCTCCGTGTTGTTAGCGGGGTATATCAACCTCAGATAGAAATTGAAGGATAGAAATATTCACCTTGTAATACTGTGTGCGAAGGAGATAGACTAAGTTAGGTGAAATGAAATTCACTATCTCCTGGCCATTACGCCAGCCTATTTTATGTTGTGGAGGGTGCTAACTCCGGGTCGGCTTCAGCCTGGGTATCATAATCAGGCATGATAATCTCAATATCCCGGATTGCAGGTGTCGCATAACCCCAAATCGCGACCAGTAACCCTCCGATCCCTCCCAGAATGAAAATGAAAGACATTCCTGCGCCGGGGCTGTCGCCGACCAGTGGGTACACTGCCTGTGCGAATGCACCTCCAGATTGGATGGCTGGCTCCATAATAAAATCGGCCAGCGGACCGGCGATCAGCATTGCTAGAGGGGTGACAAACCAGGCGATCAGCCGCCGGATTGAAAAAACCCGTCCCTGGACGTCTGGCGCTACTTTGGCTTGCCAGATCGCTTGGTTGGAACCGTTTAAAATCGGCACGATAAAACCGGCAATTAAGCTGGCAACTGCCCATACAGGCAGGCTCTGCCCCAGACCCATCAGAATTGAACCAAACAGGCTAGATAGCGCCCACCCCCCCAGGACACCGTGAATTTTCGGAGTGGGTCCACCCCAGGCGCTCATCACAATTCCGCCGATCAAGCCTCCCGCAGCTCCAACAGAACTTATCGTGCCATATGTGATTTCGTTGTTGTTGGTATGGGCAAGGATCATCGGCGCAATGATAGCAAGCGGGATGCCGGTAATAAAATTTCCCAGCATGAACACAATTTGCAGCCCTAGCAGACTGGGTCTTTTGAGAATATACGAGAATCCAAACACCGATTCTTTCCACAGGCTGCCGTGTGCTTCCTGCCCGACCTGGCTGGTTTCCGGTTGGGGGACATCAACTATCAGCAGGGCTGCGATGGCGAAGATAAAGGTGGCAATGTCAGCCAGCAGAATGCCTGCCAGTCCGATGAAACCCAGCAGTGCGCCTGCCAGCAGGGGTGCGAAAATGCCGGAACCGGTTTCCGCCAGCGACATTAAACCGTTGGCGCGCCCGTACTGCTCTTTGGGAAGCATAGTGGTAATCGCGGCGGAAAATGCCGGCCACTGGAACGCCTGGAATGCCCCTGAAAACGCCCCGGCGATGTACAGGTGCCAGATTTCAAGTTTTCCGGAAAGGTAAAGTGTCAGGATGACGATGGTCGCTAATCCGGAGGCCAGGTCACTGATTATCATCATGAATTTACGGTTTGACCGGTCAACCAGCGCGCCGGCGACCGGACTGATTATCAGCAATGGGGTTACAAAGAAGAATCCAACCAGAGCGAGTGCAGTGGCGGACCCGGTGATTTCGTATGCCCAGATTGTCAATCCAAACAGCGACATGCTGGTGCCCAGAAGTGATATCACCTGTCCAATCCAGAAGGACAGGAAACCGGGCATTCCAGTGAGCATTCGGATTGGCCTTAAGATTGGCATGCCGCCTCAGTCGATGAAAATCTCGACGTGCTCGCCGTCTTCCTCATCGATCACATCGATCAGCTTACCGTCCACCCCGGCTTTTATGGAGTCAAGCAATTTGTCGAATGCCACATCCGGCACATAATGGGATGCGATATTTAAACCCGCACCTACCAACCCGAGCGGAAGGTTGACAGTGGCTTTCGGTTTTCCCGTATGCATATCGGTTACACGAACTCGCAGGGTCCGGCTGTCTGAGGCTGATTTTACCGATTTTGGTTTCTCCCTTTCCTTTTGGTTTTCGTCCAGCGCTGACAGAAGTTGCGCGCCCTGCTCTGCGTTGATTTTTCCCTCATTTACCATTCTTAAGATCCTTAAACGCTCTTCATTTGTGGTCATATCTGAACTCCTTATTATATTTATTTATATCAAACAGTGAATTCTTTTAACATTTGAATGGCTTCATCCACGTTGATCAATCCTTCATCAAGATCTTCGAGGATCCGCTGCCTTTCCTCTTCCGTAGGCACCTGAATCCCGTCGCTGACGCCGGGTTCATAGCCGAGTGCGCGGATGATTTCGTGTAATCGGCTGCGGATGGTCGGGTAAGAAAGACCGATCTCGCCTTCCATGCGCGAGATTTTCCCTTCACAACGCACAAAAGTCTCCACGAAATTTAACTGCTCTTTATTAAGCTGGCTGAACGGACCTCCAGCGAAACGGCTTTCAATGGTAGTGTCGCAGTCAGCGCAGGTGAAGCGGGTTATTATAATAACCCCGCCGCAAATAGGGCATTCTGCCGGCATTTCTTTCAAAGTTCACCTCCTCAATATTAGAAATATTGAAAATGATATCATAAAAATAAATAATGTCAAGTGGAAATATTATAAAAAAAGAAATTAATATCAATATAATTGATATTCAATTTGGATATCTTCAATTCGGTAATAAACTCAATATTCTGAGAGGTTGTTACGGGGAAATTGAACTACTCCTACCCGGGGATTGGTTGGTGTGGGCTGTTCGAAGCAGTAAGTTAACGATTGAATATGAAAACTGGCCGGGACCAGTTGTAACTGCTCAATAGTTTCCCTGCATTTCGCCAGTTTCAGCAGGGCGGTCACTTTTGATAAAACTGGCTGCATTAGAGCAGGTGCAGGCGGTAACAGTCTGGCTGCCCCTTGTCAGGGTACCCAGATATGGTTCACTGCCGTTGTGGGCGGACCAGCCTTCCAGGTTATACCCCAAAATCCCCTCTGCAGGCATCCATTCGCCGTTATATTTGCGCGCTAAATGGATATGGGTGCCTGTACTGGTGCCTCCTTCGCAGGAAGGATGGCCGATTCTGGCCCCCTGTTCCAGTTGTTCGCCGAGCAGTGCTCTGTCCCTGGTTTCGATGTGAAGATAAAGAATATTCCACCCGGTTCTCTCATCTCCATCGCCGTCCAGGTCCAGCATAACGACGCCCTGGTCAGAACGGACAACGATTCCCGGCGCTACCGCAGTTGCCCAGATATCGCTCTGGACGCATCCACCTCTGACAGAAGGTGGGGCAAAATCCAGAGCTGCCAGGGGATCGTTTTCTCCCCAACCGGAATGGGGTCCACTGGTGAGTGCCCAGACCTCGCCAGGTTCAAAGGGCAGGATAAACTGGGGCTGAGTCAGGCTTCCGGGTATGTGAGGTTCAGGATTCTCCCAGGGATCGCCGAACAGTTCATTATATTGCTGCGCAAATCCTTCCGGCGCAACCGCAACCGCGTAATCATCATATTCGAAAACCGTGTTGAAATAATTGTGCAGGGCAACTGTTGCGGCATTCTGCCAGGGATCTATCCGTTCGATGCGCCCATCGCTGAATTCCAGTTCCTTCAGGTCCATGGTTCGGTACCTGTAAAAACCGTTGTTTAATAGATTAGCAGCCCAGACCAACTGCAGATATACCCCTTTATGTTCCCAGTCCGGAAAACCAAGCGGGTAATCCTCCATTTCCGGCGGCAGTACTGGCTGCGACAGGGCGCCAGCCTGGTATTCTAGTAATGCCAGCAGCATCTTCGGGCTTACGCTGTAGTTCCGGGCTACCAGGTCAACAATCTCTGCTCCATCCCGGTTGGCTTTGCTGGCAAAGGTTTTATAATTTTTCAGCCAGCCCGGTTGCTGGGAGATAAACTGGGCTGTATCGAAGTCTACCTGGGCGGGTCCATTTACAAACAGGCGGTCGGGCAGGATCTGGTAAGGTGTCCCCCACAGCGGAAGGTAATAAACCGGAATCTCCATGGGCATGCCGGGCGGCATGGTGGTGGCCGATTCAGGAATAAAAGGATTGGCTTCCAGGATTTCCTCTACGGAGGTGTTGAATCGAGAAGCCAGAAGAGGCAGCGTATCGCCGCTCTGGGCAGTGTATTCAACCAGTTCCCCCGGAGTAAAAAGAGGCCGTTTGGGAAAAGTAGTGATCTCGCCGTCAAAGGAAGACTGGAGAGGCGCTTTCCCTCCGGAATCAAGCTCCTGGATCTGTTCTTCGCTCAGCAATCCAGCCCCGGAAGAGATTGGCGCTCCCTGCGCCTGGCATGCGGATAACAATCCGGCAGCCAGCAGAATTAAGACCGAAAAATTAATCAGATGTAGTTGCCGGAGATTGTTACCGGTCATTTTTATCATTTGGGCTCTCAGATTTTGCCGGTTTGGATCCATATACCGGCAGGTCTATATCCGCGCTGTGCCATACCAGCGTGTCATAGGAACCCCACGGATGGGCGATTACAGTCCGGCCGTCTTTTGTGAGAGTGCCTTCATAAGGCTCATCACCGGCATGGGCTCTCCATCCGCCCAAAACAAAGGGTAAAGGACCATCCGCCGGGATCCATTCCCCGTTAAATTTGCGGGCGATATGCAGATGGGTGCCGGTTGCCGGGCCACCCTCACAGGATGGGTGGCCGACAGGATCGCCAGCCATCAGGTAAGTTCCCTCAGGGACTTTATCTTCGGTTTGGATGTGCATGTACAGCAATGCCCAACCGGTCTGTTCCCGGTAGTCGCTTTGAATTTTAAACCCTTCAGGGTCAATTCCTTCAAGATCCTGGATAACATACCCATCTCCAATGCGAACAACCGGACCATCGGCCGCTGCGGTTACCAAGGCCTTAGAAAAGACGCAACCGCTGTGTTTGGAAGATGGGGCGAAGTCCAGAGCTGCAATTGCGCCTTCAGTTTGCCAGGCTTTATGGGGACCGCTGGTAAAACTCCATACGTACCCCGGCTCAAATGGAAGATCGAGCTTGGGCTGGCGGGTCCCCTCAGGAAAGAGCGGTTCAGAAAAATTTGCACGCTCCCAGGGATCGCCAAACATCCGCTCGTAAAGATCAAAAAAGCCATTCTCTTGGTCGATTGCATCCTGCCAGTCATTTTCTACTTTAATTGAATCCATCAGGGGACGCTGCATTACGGGAATTTTCTGGAGGGCATACTGGGATGCCAGGCTGGCAAAATAATATAATATGGATACACTGCCAGAATTCGAATCGGGTAAAGGGCGTAAAATTATACCATTTGGCATGGAAATCCCGCTAAGTTCACCGGTGCGCCAGCCGTAGTATCCCTTTGATAATTCGTTCACCGCCCATCCCAATTGTCTGTACAACCAGCGGTGCTGGTATTCCTCCACTCCTAGCACGTATCCTTCGTCGAGACCGCCCTGTTGTTGTCCAAGCACGCAACCGCATTCGTATTCTAGCAGCGCCAGCAGTAAACGCGGATTGACTGAGTTTTCCAGAGCAATCCTGGAAATAATGTCAGCCGCGCTGGTCCAGCCGGTTGTGCCCAGGTATTCATTGTAGGTGGACAGGTAACCTCCGGCATCCATCAGGTACTGGTTGACATCAAAATCAACTGAAGATGGGCCATAAATGACCTCGCTGTCGGGCATCAAACCTCTTATATCAACCAGCTTTTCTCCGGGTTGGAGAGGCTCTCCGCCAACTGGAATGAATAAAAGCTGGCCGGGAGCGAGCAAGCCATCCTCTTCGAGCGGTTCGGGAGAGGTTATACTTTCCGCTGCGATTCTAAAGCGGGAAGCGACTGCCTGGATGGCATCTCCGGATTGGGCAGTATATTCGCGATAAGAGCGATGGGTGCTGGGTTCATTATCGTCATCATTTGCCGCTGGAGTTTGAACTGGTGCTGGTAGCCCTCTGGCGGATGCCTCGCTGTTTATTGTTAAAGAGCAAAACAACAGGAGAGGCAGGACGATTGGGGTAAGCAGGCTCGTTTTGTATAGTATAGCTCTTGTGAATTTGGATCTAGGGATCATTATCGCCGCGGGTGATAAATGAACTGGCATTGCTGCAGGTACAGGCGGTCACGGTTTGACCTGCGCGAGTGAGGGTTCCTTTATATGCTTCTTCCCCATTATGGGCTATCCAGCCACCGAGATTGAATGGCAGCGGTCCGTCAGCAGGGACCCATTCGCCGTTGTATTTTCGGGCGATATGCAGGTGTGTACCGGTTGAGTGACCGCCTTCGCAGGAAGGGTGGCCAAGTTTATCGCCAGTTGCAACCCACTCGCCGAGTGGGATGCGGTCATCGCTGGCGACATGTAAGTATATCAGAACCCACCCCGTACTTTCATGTCCGTCGCCATCCAGATCCAGGACAACCAGTCCGGGTCCAGTGCGAACAACCAGACCATCCGCGGCAGCCAGCACCCATGCGCCGGATTCGACGCAGCCGGAGGTCTGGATCCCGGGACCAAAATCAAGAGCAGCATAAGCGCCGTCCCGCTCCCAGGCGCCGTGCGGCCCACCGGTTAAACTCCAGGTCCAATTACGCTCAAAAGGCAGGATCAATGGCGGCTGGTGGGCAGACATTGGGTAGAGCGGTTCAACTGCCTGTGCTCGCTCCCACGGATCGCCATACATACGCTTATAGAGGCTGATAAAACCGTCATCTGAGTAGAGCGCCTCAGTCCACTCCTGTTTATCGAAAAACTGGGCGAAATAATACTGCAGTGCGGCTGTACCGGCATTCAGGTCCGGCGCCAGCCGGGCGCTGCTTCCATCTTTGAAATTAATTTCTGTTAAGCGCCCTTCTCGATAGGCATAATAGCCTATCGAGAGCTGGTTCAATGTCCAGACAAGCTGGTTGTACAGGTATCTTTCAGTTTCGATTTCTACCCCCAGCGGGTATAGACCAGCCTCTCTGGTGGCTGGTTGCCCGTATATCAAACCGCTGTGGTATTCGATCAGTGCCAGCAGTAAACGCGGGTTGATGGAATTTTCCTTCGCTGCGTGAAGTACTATTTGAGCAGCTGAGAGCGTACCGGTAGCACGGGTGTAATCTTTATGGTCGCTCAGGTATCCGCCAGCCTGGTTTACAAAGTCATCAATATCGAAATTGACCCCTGAGGGTGAAAAGACAACCTCGCTGTCGGGCAGCAGTTTTTCGGATGAGGTGGTCTCACCCAATTTGGGCGGGATTATCAGGAGTTGGCCTGGGTTAATAAAACCTGTTTGGGGTATTTCCTGGTTGGAGCTTATCTCGGCGGGTTCCACCCCAAAACGAACGGCTACTGCAGGCAGACTGTCAGCAGCCTGGGCGTAATAAAGTATGGGTGAAGAATCAACGACAACGATTTCTGTTGGAGGGTTTGGATCGCCTGTTTGTGGATAAGATTGCCCCACAGGTTGGCTCTGGTCATCAGGTGGGGATTGTTCCTGGGAAAGGATATCCGCCTCATTGTTTATTGAGGGAACGGGGGTGGGATTGTACCCTGCCCCAATATTTAGCGGCTCTTCGTCGTCCGAATCTGGCTTAATAGGGATAAATTCGTCCTGTTCTGTGGGTATGGTTGGCGCTGGGGGTGATAATTCTTCGATAAGGATAACATCCGGATCAGCCGGATTATGAGGAGAGCTTGGCGGAATCCAGTAGCCGCTGGAGGCGCATGCAGTGCACAAACCAGCCAGCAGCAGGAAGGCAGTGAGGCCGTTCTGCTTGAGATTCATATGAATTTTGTCTTACCGCGAAACGATGTTCTCAGGCGATCGTCCAGCGTAAGCTTCGACCTGATTCCTTCCCCGCTCCAGGTACCCGTCATACTCTTCGCCAGATCCTACTGAAACCCAGCGGTCCAGAATAAGCGGCACTTCCTGGTCGGCGGGAATCCACTCCCCATTATACCGCCTGGCGATGTGTACGTGTGTTCCGCTTGATATGCCACCCTCGCAGGACGGGTATCCGATTGGTTGACCAGCGAGTACATGTGTGTTGGGTTCGATCCGGTCGCGGGTCGCAATGTGCATATACAGGATTACCCAACCGGTTTGTTCCAACCCGTCACCATCCAGATCCTGGATAACTGCGCCATCCCCTGCACGCGTGATCATACCGTCCGCCAGGGCCACCACCCAGTTATCGCTCTTGATGCAGCCAACATCTTCCCCGGGGGGAGCAAAGTCAAGGGCAGCCCAGGCTGAGCCATCCCCCCAGGCGCTGTGAGGGCCGCCTGTAAACGACCACTGTTCGCCCTTCTGGAATGGAAGCTGCATTGGAGGCTGGATTAATTCAGATATATTTATTGGCTCACTCTCATACCCAAAAGGATTTCCAAAAAGGTTGGTATAAGTGGTGAACAAACCGTTTTCAGATACGGCCTCCTCCCAGGCATTCTTACCCAGCAGGGTGGAGAAGAAATGCTGGACTCCAGCTGTGCCGGCATTTATGTTTGGCGAGATTAGCAGGATAGACCCATCCGCTAAAGGCCATGCGCCGATTCCGTTAACCCGCCAGAGATAAAAACCACGGTTAAGATTATTGGCTGCATAAGCCAGCTGCAGGTACAAACCCTTCCTTTTTTCATCATTCAGGCCGATGGGATAATTGCGGGCGCTTTTTTCAATATCATCACTGGTAACCCACCCGCTTTGGTGCTCAAGCACAGCCAGCAGTAAACGCGGGTTGACGGAAAAATCCTGAGCGATCCGCTGAACGATTTCTGCTCCTGAAAGGGTAAGGTCTTCGTTAATCTGCTCTTCATAACCCGCCAGGTAACCTCCCTGGCTTTTAATGAACTCTTCTATATTAAAGTTTATTGTGGCAGGCCCGTAAACAAGTTCAGTATCAGGGATGATTTTAAAATCCGGCGCGTTGCCGTCAGGAGTTGGAGGCGGAATATAAATTCGCTGCCCGATCTGTAAGGACCCCGGATCATCGATGTCATTGTATGTTCCCAGGAATTCCCAGGTAATCCCGAACTCCTGGGCGATATTTCCGAGTGTGTCCCCTTGTTCAATAAAGTATTCAATCTCGTCCGAACGCAGGGTGGGCAGCACGCGCGGCAAATCCGGGGTGGGGGTGTAGAATGGTCCGCTGGGTGTGCTGAATGCAGGACGGCCCTCTTCAAGGGGTGCCTGCGCGGCCTGCACCGAGCCAGTTTTGGAGGAGGATGTCAAATCAGTCACGCTAAAGTAGGCGCTGTCATCAGTTTTGACAGTACGGGCGCAGGCCAGCGAGGCAATTAAAAGTACCAGTAATCCCAGCGTGGCGAAAGTTTTATTTTTGGTTTTGGAGTTGTTGCTCATCGATCAACTCGCTTGATTCACTCAAGGAAAACGGAGAATTTCCGGTACAGTACAAGGTTGCAATATTCGGGCCAGTAAATGATATTTTCCCCTTAGTGAATATTCCCCTGCAACCATTGCCAGGAAACCGCATCTAAACAAGTGTGAATTAACTAATAATTTCTTGATTGAGGATAATATGAACAGGAAAAACAATTCAATCCCAGAAGTGAAGGCGATCTCAATAGACTTCAACAATTCCTGGTTGTGGATCAGCCTGCTGCTAATTCTATTTTCAGTTTTCAGTTTAAGCCTTTCATCCTGCAGTACTTCACCCGTAGCGTTGGCGGAAGCCCAGATTGGTTTAGCTGATGAAATAAGCGTGGATGAGGCTTACGAGTTATATCAGGACGGGGTTTATTTTCTGGATGTGCGCACTCCTGAGGAATGGGATGAATTCCATGCTCCAAACACAACTCTGATCCCCCTTGATGAATTGGAATACCGTCTCACAGAATTGCCTGAAGGAGAACCGATTGTGGTCGTATGCCGGTCTGGAAACCGCAGCCAGGTAGGCCGGGATATTCTGAAAGAAAATGGTTTTGAAGAGACTACCAGTATGTCGGGTGGTCTCAGGGAATGGATGGAGTCTGGATACCCAGTGGAATAAATGACCGGGAAATTGATTGCTGGATAAAATATTCTAGAGAGAAGATAATCGAGAGAATAGGGTTCAGTTATTCTCTGGATCAGGCAAGCCAGAAAGGAGCATCTGCCAGGCGTTCTCCAGTAGATTACGGGCTGAGTTTGGCGCGTTTCGGATCGCATCAAGAACTTCCTGAAGCCGGTCGGCGATTTCTGAAAGCACCTCCAATTGGTAATCATCAACATTGCTGCGTAGATCGTCAATAAGCTGGCGCGCCTCAAGGATTTTTTCCTGGGCTTGGCTGATATTGCCTTTCGAAAGCAGTTCCCGGCTGCTTTCGATCAGATCCATCACTTTAATTATCTGGATTTCATTTTCGAGCGCCTGCCAGCGTTCACCAAAGCTGGCGACCTCTTCATTAATCGAGTCCGCCCTCAGATTGAACTGTTCCAAAAGTTCTGTAACGCCTCTGAATTCACTTTCTAAGACGCCGATATTCTCCTGCAAAGAATCCCTCAAGTCCTTTATGGTTTGTAATTCATCAGTTAATTCGTTCAACTGGGCGACATCAGATTCAAGCGATTCCACATCCTCCAGAAGTTGGTTTTGTTCCGCTGCAATGGCTTCCACGGAGATTTTTAAGCCAGTCAGTTCTGTACCTATTTTTTTAATTGAAATCTCAACCGAGTCCAGCTCGGTCTCAACATCGTCGAGGCTGGCGTCTAACTCCTCAAACTTCTCCCAGACAAGCTTCTGATTCTGCTCCATCCGTAATTCCAGTTCGTCAAGACGGGCGGCGTTTTCCTGGATAGGTTTGTAGCCGAACCAGTACAGTATCAGAATGCCTGCGACAGCTGCGATCCCAATCAGAATGATCAGGAAGATCGTTAATTTAGCGTTACTTGTTTGGGCTTGTTCACTATTCATGGTTTTAGTCCTTCTTAATGCCACAGGTAAACAATCATATTTTTAACAGCGCTAAGTCATTATTTTTTTCTTTCTCTGGAATTTATTCCAAATCAGAATTTGTGGTTTTATTTTTGTAAAAATTATTAATAAACGGGATACACAATCAGATTATACAGCCCGTATGAAAGGGTCAATATACTAAAAAGAACAATTATCAACCGGGCTGGGATAGACTTTAACCGTGATTGAATCCCACCCAGGAACAATACCGATGCGAATATGATTGTCATGAATACATAATTGTCACTGGTCTGGTTGGCTTCCTGGCCTTCATCAAATTTCTGGCTGGCCTGTTGCTCGAGTACCTGAGACTCTTCCATTTCAGGCAAACTGTATTCGGGCATTGCAAAGGGGGACTTGGGAGCATCAGGGTTGTTAACCGGATCTGTTTCCAGCCATGCCTCGAATGCGGGTAGGAAATCGGGCCGGAAACGATCTTGATAAAAATCCACCAGATTCTGCTGTTCGCTGGCATACGAGTTGACCCAGTTTGTGAACAGTCCGATATCGATCTGGGTTAATTGTCCGGCTGTAGTGGAAGCACGGATGGATTCTGTTCTGAGGGCGCCTGCCTGGCTGTAAGAGGTCGATTGCACACCTCCCCACCGGGAAGCCTGATAGCCGCTCCAGGCTGCCGCTACAGTCGCCAACGCCAGAACAAATGTGGCAATAAATTCTGCGAGCGGTTCAAAGCGGTCGTATCTGGACGGCAGGTCAATAAATGAACCTCTGTTTGATTGAGACACAGGGGTGGTTGATTGCTCCCCTGGTTCTGGTTCAGAATCAGATCGGTTAAATTGCGGGTTTTCTTTTCCAGGCATCCTTCAACCTCCAGTTTGTATTAAAAGTCCCATAAATTATAAATGAATTTTCAGCAGGAAAATAATATAGGGGTGCTTTAAGAATTATAAAGTAAGTTTTGGTTGGGGAGTATAATTGGCGCGGTGTTTCCAGTTAAATTGAAATAACGCAGAAGATAATTCCGAATTGGATGAGGTATGTATGCAAGAGCAGATCATCGAATGTGTGCCAAATTTCTCTGAAGCCCGGCGGCCAGAGGTGATTGACGAGATAAAAAAATCGATTTTATCTGTTCCTGAGGTTGTTTTGCTTGACCAGCACCTGGATGAAGACCACAACCGCACGGTTTTGACATTTGCAGGCTCACCCCGTGGAGTTGAGCAAGCCACGTTTCTGGCAATTAAAAAAGCGGCGGAATTAATTGACCTGAACAACCACCGGGGAGAGCATCCCCGAATCGGAGCGACGGATGTGGTCCCTTTTGTGCCCATAACCGGGGTGAGTATTGAAGATGGTGTGGACATCGCCCGCCGTTTAGGAAAAAAGGTGGCTGATGATCTTTGTATTCCGGTATACCTCTACGAAGCAGCCGCAGCGCGGCCAGACCGGAAGAATCTGGAAAATATACGGAAAGGCGAATTTGAAATCCTGAAAGAAGAAATTTTGGTTGACCCTGAAAGAGCTCCTGATTTTGGTCCAGCCAAATTGGGTCCGGCGGGGGCGACTGTAATCGGAGCCCGGCCGTTTTTGATTGCATATAACATCTACCTTACATGCAATGATGTCTCGATCGCAAAAAAAGTCGCCCGGGCAGTGCGGCACTCTGCGGGTGGGTTGCGCTACGTAAAAGCGCTGGGGATGCTTGTCGATGGCAGGGCGCAGGTTTCCATGAATCTGACCGATTTCCAGGGCACTCCTTTAGCCCAGGTGGTCGAGATGGTTCGCCGCCAGGCTGCTCGCTACGGTGTTGGAATACAATCATCCGAACTGGTTGGTTTGATCCCCCAGGCTGCTGTGAACGATGCTGCCTGTTGGTACCTGCAGTTGGATGGTTTTAAACCTGATCAGATACTTGAAAATCGCCTGGCCTCTGCCCTAAAGGAAATGCCTGCAGGCACAAATGGTGCAGGTTTCCTGGAGGCTCTGGCCAGCGCTGACCCTACTCCGGGTGGTGGTTCTGCCGCCGCTTACAGCGCCGCCGCTGGCGCAGCCCTGGTTGCAATGGTAGCCAAACTGACCATCGGCAGGAAGAAGTACATCGAGGTGCAGTCCGAGATGCAGGCTGTCCTCAAACAGGCTGAGGAGCTTCGAACGCAGTTGAACAGCGATGTGGACCGGGATGCGGCTGCTTATACATTGGTTCTGGATGCGTTCGGGATGGTGAAGGATACGCCGGAAGAACGTACGCTAAGGGAAAAACAAATCCAGGCAGCAACTCTTCAAGCAGCCCAGGTACCACTGGAGGTCGCCCGCCGCGCGCTTGCAGTAATGAATCTGGCGGAAAAAGCGGTTTCGATGGGGAATGTAAACGCAATCAGCGATGGAGCCAGCGGAGCGGCGCTGGCCAGGGCTGCGCTTACCAGCGCAGGATACAATATCCGGATCAATGCCAGAGACCTGCACGACCGGGAGACAGCCCGCTCGCTGATTTTGAACTTTATCGATTTAGAGAACCAGGCCCTCCAGATAGAAGCGCAAATCCAGAGAACCTTGGAAGAACGGGGAGGCTTTTCTTTCGAATGAAGATTTTCACCAGGGTTCTGATTATCCTGGCAGTACTGTCAGGATTCCTGCTGGCTGCATGTTCTGCTGGGTCTGGTTCTGCCCGGGTTCCTGAAGATACGCCTGTTTACACCCAAACTTCAACCGCCAGTCCATTCCCAACGCCAGCTTTATTAACCCCCATTCCAATATTGCCAATGAACACTCCTGGGATTCCTTTGACTGAAACACAGCCAGTTGCGATCACCCCCATCTCTAGCACAGTTATTGAACCGACTCCCTGCACGCCAGATCGCTGTGTTTACCAGGATGTTTTCTTTCTGAGTCGCCCGATTGATGAGACCCTCAACGATCAGGTGGATGTAACCTACCGGTTTGGATCGACTCAGGGAGAAAAGAGGGAACCGCATCACGGTGTTGAATTTCTAAACGGGTACGGCACACCCGTAAAATCGGCTGCCGATGGAATTGTGGTCGTTGCCGGTACCGATATTGATAAGATCTCGCCGCAGGGTGCCTGGCCGATTGAATTCTACGGGCCGTACTCGAATTTCTACGGCAACCTGGTTGTGATTGAGCACCAGGCGCCAACCGAATTACAGAGATTGGGTCTGGATGGCTTGAATAGAGTATTCACTCTTTATGCCCATCTTTCAGAGATTCTTGTCCAGCCAGGCCAGCAGGTAAAAAATGGTCAGGAAATTGGAAAAGTTGGAATCACGGGCGTATCAGAGGGCAGCCATTTACATTTTGAGGTGAGATTAGGTGAGAATAAATACCAGAATTCACGCAATCCAGAGCTGTGGCTGGCTCCACATAAAGGCGAAAATGGCCAGTTGAACGGCGCTGTTTCAGGGAGAGTGATCGATTCTTACGGGAATAACGCTCCTGTCTCCAGCATTGTTCTCGAGTACTTTCCTGATGGTCCCCAGGGGACGACCCAGTCCGAAATATATTTATTGAGCTATGAGGAAAAAGCGCTGATCGACCAGCCTCCGTACAGAGAAAGTTTTGCGGTTGGCGATATACCCCCGGGTCTTTACCGCATCTCGTTTCCATTCTACGGCAGGCAGGAGTTCCTGGCGGAAGTATTTCCGGGTGGGTTGACAGTGCTTACTTTTAATTTCAGTGAATAGGGCGAAGAATATCCGGTTCGTCCCCCGCCTGGCCCTTGGATTTGTCTGAATTCAGCAAAAATGTAAACCAGCAGATCAGACTCATTACCAGCATCTCCCCAAATTCTTCAAGGATTCCCAGGATTTGTTGAAGAATCACTCCCTTTACGGCTATGACAAGCAGGTCCAGCACGGCTCCAAAAAGAAACAGTCCTCCAGTTAAAACCAGCAGCACTAGAAAATTGTTTCTGACAAGCCTGTCGCTCTTAAAATAAGCGCTTAGAATCAGAATCAGAAATATAAGCCCAACAACCGTAGATACAGAAAATTCCGCCATATCCTTTGCGCGCACACCAAGTCCTGTAGGGAAAACAAGCGCCCTCGAGAGGAAACCGCCTAAATCTTCACGTACCTTAAAGAGATCATCAAGTAAGAGATAAAAGAACAGAGAGCCCCAGATCAGATAGACAAATTTGCCTGTTCCGATCGTAACCAGGATGCACAGGAGGATGATCCAAAATTCCTTGACGTACTGGTAGGATTCTGGAAGACCCAGGTCCAGGAAAAGCGAAAATGCGGTGTTGCCAAAATATGGGAAAATTCCTTTAAAGGGCGGCGCCCTGTGCATGATATGCAGGCTGAGAAATAAAAAATCAGCTGAAAAAAGAAGCAGGAGGAATATTTTTGACTCCCGGGTCAGCTTTTCAAAAAAAGACCGTATTGCGGTTGTCTGTTGCGTCACTTGTTTGTGAATGTAAAAATCCGTTTGTCTTTCGAATAATGATGTAAAGAATGGCTACAGTTCTAAGTCATTCTATTTTAATAAGTATTTTTGAACAGCTGCTTTTCAATGAGAAAAAAAATAAATTACAAATGGCTAATATCCGGATTTGAGGGAAAGAAAAGTGTGAATGTTGTCCCTGTACCCTCTTTGCTTTCAAGTTCAATACTTCCATTGAATTGTCTCATGTGCTGGTATACGATACTCAATCCAAGACCAGTTCCTTGAATCCCGGCTTTCTTTACGTTGCGACCGCGGAAAAATTCTTCTCCAATATGGGGGATATCTTCTGTTGGAATACCTAACCCTGTATCCGAAACGATAACCGATACGCCATCCTGATTGTTTTTCGCTATAACCTTTACTTCCCCGCCTGAGGGGGTGTACTTGATGGCGTTATAGATCAGATTGTTGAATATTTTGTAAAGGCCGCTTTCATTTGCCAGGACATTTTTAGGACTTCCGTCAATCTCCAACAATATCTGAACTCCTTTGTTTCTTGCTTCAACAGAAAACTTGTCAATGACATCTGTAAGAATTGGATCTATCTCAAAGGGATGAAGACGTTCTTCTACAGCAACGTTTTTCGTTTCTGCAAGGGATAATAAATCGTCAACCAATTCACCCAGGTTGTTAAGGCGGTTCTCAATGCGGATCAGGATATCTTTTTGTTGGTTAGAGACTTCCCCTGCTAATCCCTTGATCAGAGTGCGAACAAGACTCTGTGCCCCGCCCACGGGAGAACGCAGTTCATGGGCTACTGTAAGAATGAATTTGCTTTTAAACTGATCAAGTTGCTCCAATTCCTGCTTGGCGCGAGCCAGCTCAGCTGCACGCTGCTCAATATTGCGCAGCCTTTTGGCTTCTTGAGACAGGCGCCGTTTTTCCAGACCCTGATTGACGGTCATGATCAGCACGTCGGCAGTGAATGGTTTGGAAATAAAGTCATAAGCCCCCTTTTTGATAGCATCTACAGCCATTTCAACGGTGCCATAACCAGTGATGATTATACAAACAGTATCTGGATCTTTACTGTGGATTGGATTAATTAAATCAATGCCTCGCCCATCCGGCATCATTACATCCAGCAAGACCAGGTCAAAATTAATTTCTTGCAGAAATTGTTGGGCTTGACTAATTGATTCCGCCGCCTCAATATTAAATCCCTCTGGAGTTAGAGCGCGCCGGCACCCCTCCCGAATTCCCATTTCATCATCGACAACAAGAATTCTCCCTTTATTTTCCATGAAACACCTGAATAAATTAGCTTATTGTATCACCCGTGAACTTGGCGGATGATATACGCCCTTCCGGGAGATTGACGGGCAGCGTTATGGTGAAAGTAGTGCCCTTTCCCATCTGGCTCTGGACGCTGATCTGCCCTTGGTGCATTTTGATAATTCCGTATACTATTGATAATCCTAAACCGGTTCCCTTATCGTAGGATTTTGTTGTGAAGAAGGGAGAAAAGATTTTATCCAGGTTATCTTTAGGAATACCAGAACCTGTATCGGAGATATTGATCTCAATCCAATCGTGGTCGAACATTTTACTGGTGATCGATATCATACCTTCCCCCTCCATCGCTTCGGCGGAATTTTTGAACAGGTTAATAAAAACTTGCTGTATCTGGCTTGGATCAACTTTTATGGAAGTAATGTCAGGGTCAAAATTACGCATAAATTTTACATCCTGGAAAGCTGGTTGGGCCTGGAGCCCTTCGATCACCTGTTCGATCAGGTTGTGTATATTTATTTTCTGCGCTATCACATTCTTTTGCCTGGAGAAGTCAAGCAAATCTGAAACAATCGATTTACACCTTTTCGTCTCCTCAATAATCATCTTGAGATCATTCCGATGCGGGTCATACTCCGCAGTTTCCTTGTACATCATATCTGAAAAGAGCAGGATTGTACCCAGGGGATTGTTGATCTCGTGGGCAACTCCTGCTGCAAGCTGTCCCATTGAAGCCAGCTTCTCTTTTTGGAGTAACTCCTTCTGGATCTGGTCTAATTCCTTGACCATCCTATTAAAAGAATGTCCCAAGAGAGCCAGCTCCCCGCTTCCATTAACATTGACGTGTACACTCATATCCCCTTGAGCCAGACGGCGGTTTGCCTCCACAAGATCCGATACCGGTCGAGTAATGGTTCTGGCAATTGGTGTCGCAATTATTCCTGCCAGCAAAATACTCAATGCTGCAATAATCAACACCTGATTTGAGAAAGCATCTGAAAGAGCCTGAAAGGTTGATTTGAGGGCGCCCACATACAGGCTTCCTACTACCTGTCCCAGGTGGTTATGGAGCGGTTTATACCGGGTGATATAGGTGTCATTAACCACGAACGCTTCGCCTATATAATCCTGTCCATCCTCCAGTACCACATCGTATACCTCTTGTGAAACCCTGGTGCCTACCGCCCGTTTGTTATCTTCGGTCATCACATTTGTGGAAACCCGCAGGTCACCGAAGAAGATTGTAACGGTATCAATGCCAGCAACTTCCTTGATTCGATCGACGAGGGTGAAATCGTTGTTAAACATATATGCAGCCAGAACTGCGCCTTTCACTTCATCCTGGTCACCCAGTATTGGTGAGACGCTTGTCAGTGCCAATCCAGCTGTGCCCTCTCGTGGATCGAAGGGGCTTGCGGCAGCTTTTGGAGTATCGATGAGTGTTATGTGGGCTTGCTCTTCAAGCCCTATTTGGTTCAAAAACTCTACCGGTATTATTTCCGTAGCTGATTGGTCCAGGCCAGTCTCAAGCACGCTGTCAACAATTGCTAAATTTGCCCAGTTCCCATCGGTAACTGCTTGCGATAGTTTTCCGCCGGGGGTTAATACCCGGCTGGCTAAAATGTCTCCATCCGAATCAAGTACAGCGATGAAATGGGTACCTCCGAGCCCGAGCACGGTTATTTTATTTGTGATTTGCTGGTCAATTATTCTGAGAGCTTCGCTCTGGTCCTTGGAAGCAGGTTGTAAATTTTCTTTAACCAGTGAATCCAGTACAAGCCGGTGGCTGATTGCCGCGGTTTCATCCAATTTAAGCTGGTAGAATGCATTTGCTAGCTCCATATCGCGGTCAATTCGCTCCGCCTCAGCTGCTTTTAGATAATTCTGTATTACCCTTGATATAGCTGCGGCACTCAGACATACGGTAAATGCGGCGACCAGGGAGAAGGAAAAAATCAGCACAGTCCTGAGTTTCCCCCCAAATAGATTTAAGATCAGACGCCTCATCATTAAGCACTCGGTTTCCTGGGCTTTGTTTTAAGGGATACAAAGACTTAATACTTCCCCATTAATTATGGAGAAATATCAAGCCTTTTTCCCCTGCTACAGGTTTTTTCTGATTTTCTGAGCCAGGTTTATCCTTAATTGGATACCTTCTCCTGGCTCAGAAGCCACTCTACCTTACCGGTCAGATCATCTGGATCAATTGGCTTATCGACGAATATTTCAACGGGCAGGTAATCAATATCCGGCTCAAATTTTAAGGGTGTTGTACTGTGGATTGCAGTCAACATAAGTATCGGGATGTTTTTGTATTGGATATATTCTGAAGTGGGATCCTGACTGCGAAGTTTGAGAGCCAATTGAAAACCTTCGGTTTTGGTTTCCATCATAACATCCAGGATAATCAAATCCGGTTTTTGAGATTTTATTTTCTCGATCCCTTCAGATCCGCTTGAAGCTTCAATAACCTCGTAACCTTCGCCTTCCAGACACATGCGGACAGCCAGTACAATATCGGGATCATCATCAATAATTAATATTTTCGACATTTTATTTTCTCCTTTTTTTTAGATAGTGGTAAAAATTGGTTAAACAGGACTCTCCTTCTTTCCAGTGTTATCTTTCATTTTCGTAAATCCTCCAATATAGCTATGCAGACATCTGGTATTGATTTCTGGACGGAGACACTCAGTTTTTTTGAAAAATTTACCTCCTTCGGTTGCACACCGTAAATTGAAATTTCCGGCAATTCGATGTTCAGCGCTGAACATAGTTCCAGTATTTCAACAAGGTCCATGCTGTGTATCGAACGATGTGTATTTTGGCAGATTGTTGGAGCAGTTTTTCCATTCAAAATAAATCGTTTCCAATCACCGGGATTGGTATTGAAAAATACTGCGTCTACAATAATTACCTTCTCATATTTTTTTGAAATAATAGCGTCCACAATATTTGCGGGAGAAGCGTTCCATTGAAGTTGAATATTTTCGGGAAGTTCTCCACACATCTCCAATCTATCTAGAATATTTCCTCCTACACCATCGTCTGCACGCAGCGAGTTTCCAAACGCTGCAATGAGTTTGCCGTCCCTTGGGGGAGTGCGGTTCTGGCAACCCCCGAGGTCACCTGGATCAGACAAGGTATCGGGTGAACCAGTACAGGCCTGCAAATCAGACAAATCTCACCTCCATGGCGTGCGCAGCACAGGAAATGCAGGGATCGTAAGCGCGCACAAGCATCTCGATCCGGTGCGTTATTTCTGCTTGTGGCAAATCGATGATGGAAGGCACATATGTCCGCATATCCGATTCTATATTTGCTAAATTCTGAGCGGTTGGGATGACACAATTTGCATCGATCAGGAACCCATTCTTAATTACATAATTGTGGAATAAACTTCCCCGCGGGGCTTCACATGCTCCAATCCCTTCCCCAGAATTCCGGACTGGTAAAGCAGGGACTTCCGGTTTTATTCCATTTTCCAGCAAATGCTCAATGGTAAGGATGGCTTCTTCAACACAATGGACAATCTCAACGACCTGGGCTGTGGTGTTCATATACGGGTTTGAACAAACGGGAAACAGCCCCAAAGAATTCGCAGCTGACCTTGCTCTTAAATGTAATTTGTCATGGTTGATGTTAAAGCGTGCCAGCGCTCCGACCATGTATGGTTTTTGTTTATACTGGGCGTGTTTAGCAGTTGAATGGGCAACCTTGTATTCGCGAATTATTTCTCGGTAATTCTCTAAAGGCCAGGATTCACCTTCTGTGCTGGATATCCTGCCACCCATAACGCAATAGTTGTGTTCGTCTCTCAGTGCGATATATTCTGAATTGCGCTCAAAGATTGGTAGTGTGAGACTCTGGAAAAGCTCCACAGTGGCGTCAACATCTTTTCGGGCATCCATCAAGTTTTCTTTCAGGTTAATTAAATGCTCTGCAGTTGGTAGTTGGGCAAATCCACCCACCACCATCTTAATTGGATGTGTGTGGCGACCACAAACCACGGAACAGATATCTCCTGCCAGACTTTTCATCCTCAGCGCTCTCTGGAGTACATCAGGCGCACTTTTAGCTAGCGGGATCACACTGCCAAACCCAAGCAGATCAGGAGCTACCAGCATATATACATGCAATATGTGGCTGTCCAACAACTCTCCATAGAGGTTAAGCAGGCGGAGCAATTTAGTTTGCGGGCTGATCTGCACACCCAACGCATTTTCAACAGCGCAAATCGAAGCGGTGGCATGTGTTACCGCGCATATTCCGCAGATACGAGAAGCAAGGTGCGAGGCCTTTTCAAACTCAAGACCACGTAACATGGCCTCAAAAAATCGCGGAGCTTCCACGATCTCCAGATCACACTTTTCTAAAAGGCCGTTGGTCATATTTACTACAATATTGCCATGACCTTCAACCCGTGTCAGGTGGTGCAGGTCAATATGAACACTATTCCGGTTTCTGGTATCCATAAGCCTCTCTCTTGTTTGGACTGAGCTGGTAGGATTGGAAGAGTTTAATCTGAGACGAGTATACGTGCGTATTGAAACCGTGTTCGGCCAGCGCAATTTGCATTCCTTCTGTATTTGCGGAAGTCGCTTTACCGCGGCAGCCATCACAGCCTACGCCGTTCGAAGGGCAGATTGCTCCGCATCCTGCTCTTGTTATGGGTCCCAGACAAGATTTCCCAAAATTGAAGACACAAACATTTTCCTGTAATTTGCACTCCACACATACGGGATAATCCGGAATGGGCAGCCTGCGACCCTGTAAAAGGGCGGTTACACAGTTGATGAACTCTTCGCGATCAATTGGACAGCCGGGGATGAAGCCATCAATTTGGATGACAGAATCAATCGGTGCACCAGGATATGGTTCATGGTTCATGGTCATAGATCCATAAACATATCGCTCTGCTTCTTCCTGTGACTGCCAATTCCTGAGGGCGTTAACACCTCCAAGATGGGCGCAGGCTCCTAGGGCGATTACAATTTTTGCATTTTGTCTGATTTCTTTTAATCGAATTTCATCCGGCAGCCGTGTGCAGGAACCTTCAACAAACGCAACTTGATAGTCATTGCTTTTTTCACTCATCGCCTCCCGAAATTGGACAATATCTACCACGTCTACCAAGGCTGGGTGGCGTTGCAGCGAATCGATTACTGTTAATTGGCATCCTTCACAGCCAGCAAAATCGAAAAAAGCAATTTTAGGTTTAATTTCTGGCTTCATAGGGCTTCATCCTGGTGTTTGATCTGGGCGTATGAAAAGCATGGTCCATCTTGACAGGCATAAAATTTATTTATCTGGCAGTGACCGCATTTACCTATTCCGCATTTCATGCGGCGCTCGAGGCTTAACCAGATGTTCCCATCGCGCACCCCCAAACCGATCAATTCCATCAAAACGAAGCGATACATCACCGGCGGACCACAGGTAATAGCAACGGTATTGGGGGCGTTGACTCGAATCTTTGGAAACAGCGTTGTGATAACACCGGAATTTCCAGTCCAATGTTCATCCGGTTGATCGACTGTGACATGCAGTTCTATATCCTTGCGGTCATCCCATTTTTGGAGCTCATCGACAAATAGAAGTTCGGCGGGATTTTTAGCCCCGTAAAGAATGGTGACGTTACCAAATTTATTGCGTTCATCAAGGACCTGATTGATCAGCGAACGTAAAGGCGCCAGTCCTAATCCACCTGGAGCAAATAGGATATCTTTGCCAAAAAATCGCCTGATAGGAAAGCCGTGTCCAAATGGTCCCCGCAATCCGATTGTGTCACCGGGCTCTAATCGATGGAGGGCATTGGTCAAATCGCCCACACGTCTGACGCATATCTCAAATTTCCCGTTGCTGCGACTGGGTGAGGAGGATATACTGATTGGCGCCTCGCCAATTCCAAAAAGTGAGACCTGGATAAATTGACCCGGTTCATGGTTGAGTGAGATCCCACCCGGGAGAGCGATGGAGAAGAGTTTTTCTTTCTCGGATAGATCCTGAATATCCAGAATGTGTGCCCGGGTTGGCATATAGATTGAATCGGCAGACAAGGTATCTAAAAGTTGTATACTCATACGATGGCGACCTCCTGGCGGATCTTGCGAGCGGCAGAATGGCGGCGAAAGAGCTGGTTTAGCACAGCTATTGGAGTGATTTTAACCAGACAGGCTTCTGCACAACGACCACATCCCACACAACCGACCAGACCAGGTTCAATACTCTGGTATTTGTATTTTCTTAAGAAGCGGTGCCTGAGCCGGTAGGCTTGTTTTGAGCGGAAGTTATGTCCCCCGGCTACAGTAGCGAATTCATCTAACATGCATGAATCCCAAATTCTTATTCTCTCTCCAACGCTGAGCGATAAATCCACTTGTTCCCGGATATCGAAACAATAACAAGTAGGGCAGACGAGGTTACAGGAACCGCATCCCAGACAGCGTTCTCCAAGTTCTTCCCACAGCGAAGAGCGGTGGACAAAAGTCATCAGGCTGGGCAGTTCAGTGATGTCGGCTTCTAATTGGTATGGAAAACTCGACCACTTTTTACTCATAACGTGGTTGATCAGGTTATGGTCCTCTTGGGTTGGATCCAAACAATTATTAAAGCCTTCAAGCAGTTCCTTTCCTTTTTCAGAACCAATGTACAGGGCGTATGCTGTCCCTAAATCGATGAGGTGTAAATCAAATTCTTCGGGATTGTTCAAAGTCCCCATATCTTTGCAAAATGCATGAGCACTGCAGGGTTCCAGACATTCCATACCGACCAGGATTGTATTCTGGCGCCTGGAAAAGTAATGTTGATCCAACCGATCTTTCTTAAAGACTGCATCCAACAAGCGAATTGCATGTAAGTCGCAGGTATGAACACCCAAGATCACAGTTGGAGTATCTTCAATAATTGGATATGCCTGATTTTCAGCTGTATTGAATTGGATCAGCTCTTCCCGAGTCGGTTGGAGTGCTTTTTTGGGAGGCAGAATAGTCGTCTTATAATTCAGCTCAACCAGGTCTGATGAATGAACCTCACTGAAGACATATTGGTCCCGCACAAGCCGGGGTGCAATCAACCGGTAATCAACCAGCAAATTTTTAATCCAGCCATCCATTGCATCCTTTGGAAGAATCTTGAGGGTCATTATCTATCACTCCTGTTTTCAGGTGGGCAACCAGTCATATCTGCATCCGGGAAAATTTCCTTGAATAAATAAATCTACCCGACTGCTGCAGTCATAAGTTGGTTGCAGGGAGGGTTGAAGGAGCTTAACGAGAACGTGAAGAACAGCTCGTAATGATTCTTTCACCAGCGGTGACAGCGCTGATTTGAAGGAAACATCGTCCGGCTGAATCCCGAGGATGATTACCCGGCTGCCTGTTTCGTGGCTGATATACCTGCAAAGTAATTGCAGGGGAAGTGTATGGGTTGAAAAGCTGAATCCGCCAATTGTCCGCGGATCAATGCAGCGCACATTCCCGGGTTTGAGCCCCATCTGGGCAGCATCAATGATCAACACCAGATCAGGGGAAAAATGCCGCAGTTCTCCCAACTTGTTTTCCGGCGCGATGCCGGCGTTTATTACCAGCAGACGCTCACCATAGATATCGTTCTGTAAAAATACCCGCACCATGATTACTCCAGCCGCATCATCGCTGTGCAATACGCTGCCGATCCCCAACACTGCTATCCGGGGTACTTTACCCTCCGAAACCAGTTGCAGCAACTCTTTATAGAGCTGGTTCTGCCAGTACATATTGAATGTCACCTGCTTCTCCAAACCATCTGGTGTAACCCTGTTTATCCAGGGCTGCCATTTCCCAAACATCAGCTTTCATCGTTAAACAACCATGATTACAGCTGTGTACACATTGCGCGCAAAAGGTGCAGCGGTCAACATGGTACTGAAGCACAAAACGTTTTTCCTTCTTGTCAATAACGATCACCTCAATCGCATTTGCCGGGCAATCCATTGCGCAGATCCCACATCCGGTGCATTTTTCTGCATCCCAATCAATGCAACCCCGAAATCTTTTGGGTGGGTCCTGTCGAACTTTCGGGTATTTTTCGGTAACTGGTTTCATAAACAGCGAGCTCAACACATCGCCGAACATCGCACCAATTTTCATAAGACCATCCTTCCGCCAATCATAAATAACCACTGCACCAACACCAGCAACACCCCGTAGCGCCACCATAAACCTACCGTTTGGTCAATCCGCAGTCGAGTTAAGAGCGCCTGCAGTCCAGCAATCACCAGGAGCAGTGCCAGCGTCTTCAATAGAAAAACCAGTGGATTGGACACTCCCCCAAGGTAAAATGCCGCGATCAGAGTTAGGCCGATAACCATTTCAACCCCTTTGCCCAGGCGAAATAGGGCTAATCCCCTTCCGCTGTATTCTGTCAATGCCCCGGCGACGATCTCGGTTTCTGCCTCTGGTGCATCAAACGGCGGCAGCTCTAATTTACCCATCAAACCAACCAGGGCGACAATAAAACCCAAGGGTTGGGTGATCAGAAGCCATCTTTGGCTTGTATAGGCAGTTATTTCGCTGATCTGCCAGCTTCCAGCTACAAGCGCAGGGCCAAGCATTGCCAGTAAGAAGGGTGCCTCGTATGAAAAAAGTTGAGTGAGCGTACGAGTTGCACCTACCAGAGAGAAGCGGTCCATTGTGTTTGCTCCCGCTAAGCCAATGCACAGGGTAAGCAGACTAAGCAAGTATATGGTGACGATTAAATCACCGGCAAAACTGTAAACCGGCGGGAAACCTGCCATCGGTACATATAAAGCTGCAGTCAAACCCCCTGCGAGAGCGACCACTGGTAGGATGATATATAAAGCCGGATTGCTGCCATCCGGGATGACCTCTTCGTTTGCCAGCAGCTTAACAGCATCTGCCAGAGGTTGGAACCAGCGCGGGCCGATCCGGTTCTGGTACTGGGAAACCAATTTCCGGTCTGCCCACTCGTAGAACATTCCTGCAGCAAGTAGAAAAAGACCGCTGGGAAAAATGATTAATGCAATAATATTCCTAAGAATTTCCATTGTAATACCTTATCCCGTAATTCCTTAACTCCTCCCAGGTCCATAGTGTTTTTTTTCTTTTTTGGTAATTAATTTGAACTGAGCGGTCATTACATGAAAAACATGGGTCGATACCAGCAAGGATCACTGGTATGTCGGCTAACTGGCTGCCGATTGCCAGTTTTACGACCGAGGACATGTTACAGATAGTCGGCGTGCGCACCTTGATGCGTTCAGGTTTGTCTGTGCCGTTGGATTTGATGAAATAGAAAAGCTCGCCTCGTGGAGCTTCAACCCGCACTACTGTTTCACCAGGCTGAATTCTCCTTTTCATCCGCACAACCAGTTCTCCTTCAGGCAGGTTGTCTAATATCTGGTTGATCAGATGGCAGCTTTCTATCATTTCCTTAACCCGCACAATAAATCGAGCTTCCAAATCACCGTTCGTCTCCAGGACAATGGAAACAGGGTACTTCTTATAGGCAGAATAAGGCGCTTCAACCCGGATATCGCGTTGTACGTTCGAGGCACGCGCTGTCGGCCCTACTGCACCCAGCACTTCCGCTTGATTGCGGGTCATACCCCCGATGCCGCGCGTGCGCTTGAGAAACAAAGCATCGCTGGTGACGATCCCCAAATAGTAATTTAAACGCTCCTCCAGGTATTCAAGGCCATTGCGGATAATGTCTTCCTGTTCACTATCTACATCATATTTGACTCCTCCAAGCAGGTTAGCGGAATAATTAACCCTGTTGCCGGTTAGACTTTCCAGGATGTCCATTACAGTTTCCCTGTCGCGCCAGCTGTACATAAAAAGGGTATCAAACCCCGCTTCGTGAGAGGCTACACCCAACCACAGAAAGTGACTGTGGATCCTTTCTAATTCAGCCACCAGTATCCGTATAGCCTGTGCCCTTGGGGGTGCTTCTATACCTGCTAATTTTTCAACCCCCAGACAGTACGCTGTAGAGTGAATATGCGAACATATCCCGCAGATGCGCTCCAGGAGATATTGGGTCTGCACCCAGTTGCGCTCCTCAGCAGCCCTTTCAACTCCTCTGTGGGCGTATCCCAGTCGAACGTAAGCATTGGTTACAATTTCTCCATCGACATTAAGCGAGAAAAAAGCGGGTTCTTTCAGCGCCGGATGCTGCGGACCGATGGGTACTGTAAATTTGTTATCTATTTTTGTCTTTTGCATTTTTGACCTTGTTCTAACTTGGTTCATTCAGCATTTCAGGTTGAAAATCCTTCAGGAGTGGATAAACGCCATCTGGCCAGTCATCGGGCAGGTATAGATGAGCTGGATTGCGCAATCCGATAACCTTGACTCCGAACATTTCGCTGAGTTCGCGCTCAAACGGTTCTGCGCCAGGTATGATTTCAGTGAGCGTGTTAATTTCTGGCGAGTCTTTGGGAACATTTACTCGCAGTGTAATGGTTGCATAGCCTGTACAGAAGTGAAATAGAACCTCCAGTACCTCCTGGTCTATACCGGGATCAATTCCGGTGATTGCAGACAGGTATCCGAGATGTTTGACTCTTAAGCCAGCCGCGGCGACGATTACGTTTTTGGGATCTGTGAGGTAAAAGTCTAGGCGATCAACTTCAGGGCTCTCCACTTTCTCTGAGAGGTCCTCAATAAGGAGTCGGGCGGTGGTTAAGATTGTTTCTGTATCCATAGGTGTTCAGAACTCCAATAATGGCTCGGGCTCGTTTTGCGGATTATCATTTAATGGCAAAGCAGGTTTGAATGCGGGTTTCAAACTGTTTAACAGTTTCACCACGCCATCGATGATGGCTTCTGGACGCGGCGGGCAGCCTGGAATGTAAGCATCTACCGGGAGCAGGTTGTCAATGCCGTTCATAACATTGTAGCAATCCCTGAAGACTCCTCCAGTGATGGCGCAGGTGCCGACTGCGACGACAAACTTGGGTTCCGGCATCTGTTCATAGATTCGCAGCAAGCGATCTCGCGCCTGCCTTGTTATTGCTCCGGTGCAGACCAGGACATCTGCATGGCGCGGGCTTCCCATCAGTTTCACACCAAAGCGCTCCAGATCATAACGAGGTGTTAGCGTGGCCAGAATTTCAATGTCACAGCCATTACAGGAGCCGCTGTTAAAATGCAAGAACCAGGGTGAATTTATGCGCCCCCATGCTCTCAGGTGGTCAAGCGAGTAACTTAATAAGCTCTGATTTAACTTCATTCGTTTCTCCAATAAAATCCGTTATCCAAGTATCAATGCTGCCAAAACCAGCAGCAATCCCAGCAGGTAGATAACTGCAGTCAGAGTGATATTGTTGCTACCAAGGACTAAAACGCCGAGATGCAGGATGGCGAAAAAAAGGGCAACGACGAAGAAAGGCCTGTAACCAGGTGCAGCAAGACGGCTGGGGGGTTGCTCTCCACTGGAATACGTGCTCGTTTTAACTGCTGTTGGATTAGCAGGCCCTGCCAGGATCCGCCCTGCTGCGGTTAAAATTGCAACCAGGATAATATAGATTAAGAAAGCAATTGGGGGACTCAGGATGTTGTATTCCATATTGACCTCATATTTTTCCCTACCAACCGAAGGCTGTTAGCACTGCGCTGCCAGCCGGGTAAACCAGCCAGTTCATAATGCTGGGTAAAATACCGATTATGATCACCCCAATTGCCATAAGAACCAATGGGATACTCATAATTCCTGGGACGGATTTTCCGAACCTTACTGCCTCGGATTCCTGGCGACGGTAGACTATGTTCACTAGCGGGACATAATAAACTAATGAGAACACACTGTTCAGCGCAGTGAATAACACCAGGATTGCCATCAACCTGTTCCCAGTCTCAAAACCTGCCAGGATTATCTGCCATTTAGATGGAAAACCTGCCAGCAGTGGAATGCCGCCCAGGCTGAGCAGCGCCAGGCTGAAAGTCAGTGCCACCATTGGATAACGCCGGGAGGCGCCAGAAA
>Ga0180438_10000587_pt1 | contig 68742 bp, 68 predicted proteins | sample SS_ome_12_FD_132455 | JGI IMG/M metagenome (GOLD analysis project Ga0180438, IMG submission 132455) | Hypersaline lake sediment archaeal communities from the Salton Sea, California, USA - SS_3_D_2 metaG | ecosystem: Environmental > Aquatic > Non-marine Saline and Alkaline > Hypersaline >...
ATCTTGATTTCGAGTTCGTCCATCGGGCTACACCTCCATTGTTTTGGATAACCTTTTTTGAAGGTTGTAGCCCTTCTCTTCTATTCATGTCAAATGTTTCCCGTCACTTTGGGACAAACTCTTAATTTTATTAAGGGGCTTGAAGGATGAAGAAAAAAGCGCCTATGGGGAGGCGGAATTTTGTCAAGACAGGGATGAGCGGCTTGGCTGGAGCCGCACTACTCTCTTCCATCTTGAAGGGCAATGAAGCCGAAGGGAAAACCGGGATCGCACAAAGGGATGGTATCCTCTACAGAGAGCTGGGGAAAACAGGTGTTAAACTTCCCATCGTCAGCATGGGCGTCATGAACGCCGACAACCCTAATCTTGTGGCGGCAGCGCTGGATTCTGGCATCGTCCACCTGGATACGGCGCACGGCTATCAAAACGGCAAAAACGAAGAAATGATCGGCCAGGTGGTCAAGAACCGCCAGCGCCATTCTTTCTTCATCGCCACGAAGGTCGGCTATCCGGCCAAAGACAGAAACACCGGCATCTTTTTCCCCGATACGACAGAGGCGACATTCCAGAAGGAATTCGACATCAGCCTGAAGAGGCTGGGCCTGGATTATGTGGATATTCTCTACATCCACAGCATATGGTTGAGGGAGAGCGTACTCTTCGAACCGGCCATGACGTTTCTGGAAAAGGCTAAAAAAGACGGCAAAGCGCGGTTTGTGGGACTTACCACTCACAGGAATGAACATGAAGTCATCGACGCCGTCACTGAGAGCCAATTTTATGAAGTCGTGCTGACATCCTATAATTTCCGACAGCAGAATCAAACAGAAATGCGGAGGGCAATAGCTAAGGCGGCCAATGCAGGGATCGGGATTATTGCCATGAAAACGCAGGCCGGCGTTTACTGGGACAGGGAGCGCCAGGAAAAGATAAACATGAGAGCAGCCCTCAAGTGGGCTCTCCAGAATGAAAACGTGCACACGTCCATACCTGGTTTCACCACTTTCGACCAGATGAAGGAGGATCTGTCGGTAATGGAATACCTGGATTTGACGCCGGAGGAGCGGGAGGATCTCCGCTTCGGCGAGGCCGGGGCCTTATCCGGACTCTACTGTCAGCAGTGTGGCGCCTGCCGAGCGCAGTGTCCCTATTCTTTGGAGATTCCCACATTCATGCGGAGCTATATGTATGCCTACGGTTACCGGAACATGGCGTTGGCGCAAGAAACACTGAAGGGTGCGGTTTTGGCTTCTCTGCCTTGCCATGACTGCCAACGATGCTCTGTCGACTGCTCCCTAGGATTCGATGTCCGGATAAAAATCCTCGATATAGCCCGCCTCCAGAACATCCCCCCAGAGTTCTTGACCTGAATAAAAAGGTGCCAGGCACCTTTTTTGGATATGGGGGGAAAAGGTGCCTGGCACCTTTTTTTTAACTAAAGCATAAACAGCGATTGCGAAAAGTTAAACTTTGAGCGGGGAGGGTCACTTTTTTCAGTTGTTTTTCTCTAGGAGAATCTGAAGGACAGTTTTATCCTCATTGTTTAATTGAAGATTAAGGAGTCTTTCTCTGGACAGCAGCTCTCTGGCCGCACCAATGAGTTGTTCCGCCCTATCTCTTTCGTCACAATGATAAAGGGATAGGATGAGATAAGATATGGCTTGGGCCAGAATGTCATGTGTAATGTCGAGATTCGCAGATAATCGGAAAAATTCCTCAAAGTTTGCCGCGCACTTTTTGAATTCTCCTTCCTGATAGAGGATAGATCCCAACAGATAATAGCCAAAAACCTCTTGCGGATTGTTTTCAATCAGTTCCTCAACAGTTTTTTTTGCTTCTTGGAACTTGTTTTGGGCTCTGTAAAGAGAGTACAGTTCGTAATAGACGGGGATATTTTTTTGGGGTTCTCTATTGACAATATGTTCAAGCTGTTCTTTGTCTACGCTTTCGTTCTCTGTCATCTTCTCTGACGGCACGGGAAGCAACATTTGCACCCCTTTGGGTTTGACCACTCTCTCTGATTGAAAGCCTTGAGACAACCGCCGCAAGTCATTTTTGACTTCCTCACTGATATCCAGAGCGTTTAGCCCGTCTTGAGCTAAAAGCTCCTCAGCCTCTTTGAAATATTTGCTTCCCCTTGTCTCGTCCTGCAAGTAGTTATAGCTCAAGCCAAGATAGACATACGTTTTAGCTTTGAGCTTCTTATTTTTTTTAAGGCCGAAACAAGCGATTTCCAAATCCTTAATTGCTTGCTTATAATTTCCAGCAAGAAATGACAGCTCACCTTTTTTGAGGAGATCAACGTAAAAGGGGTCCTCTTCTTGAGCTTGAGAAAGAGCGGAGAAGGCGAATAGCGCTAAGACCGGTATGGCTATGCGCTTGATAATTGCCGATTTATCCAACATAATTCTACGATTATTGATGTTTTTCAAACCGACAGGTCGCCCTTTTTATCTATACTATTTTCAAGCAGTTTGGTCAAGTCCGTATTGGGTTTGACCGCTCCCCGTTAACTGATCAAGGGAATAGAATAGAGTTATTTTCATATCTGAATATCTTAACAGGTCGGAACTCACTGGATGAGAGAAGCAGACGTAAGGCGGAAACAAAAAAAACCTTGCACCTACTTATTCATAGCGGAGGGCTTCAGCAGGGTTGGAAAGAGAAACTTTGACTGTCTGATAGACCACAGAAAGAACGGCAAAAAGCAGGGTCATAACTCCGGCCAAAACAAAGAACATCACGGAAATATCCGTGGTGTAGGCCCACGCCCATCCCAGGAATCGCTTCAAGAGGACATAAGTCAAAGGCCAGGCTATGATGTTCGCGATCAGCACCAGTTTGAGAAACCCAAACAGAAGCAGGCGGATGATACCCGGGACCGAAGCTCCCAAAACTTTCCTGACTCCGATCTCCTTGGTTCTTCTTCCGACGGAATGAAAAGCAATGGCCACCAATCCCAAACAGGAGATGAATATGGCAAAAAGCCCGATGGCACCAAAGACAATATACATGCTTTCGATGTATTGATAATCGAGCTCAAACCTATCCTGCAACGTGGAGTAACTGAAGGGAAGGGCAGGAACGACGGTGCGCCATTTTTCCCGGATAAACTGGAGAATCCCGGCCAGAGGAACATTGGCTGTTTTGATGAACATGTAACCCGGATCCTCTTCTTCTAGAAAAAACACTGAAGGCTCGATTTTCCAGTGAGCATCATCGAAGAGAAAATCTCTGGCTACGCCGATGACCAGACCTTTTTTGTCACCAAGTCGCAGTTCTTTCCCGATCGGATTATCCCAATGAAGCTGTTTTACGGCGGTCTCATTCAAAATAAGGCTTTCTCTATCCGCGAAATCCTTGGAGAAACTCCGGCCCTGCAGAAGGTCTATTTGCAGCAGTTCGATGAAGTCATAGTCCACACCGTAGGCATTCATACTCCAGGCATCGTTTTCGTCATACCCCTCGGGGATTACTGGGGTTCTAGCGCTCCAATTGATAGGCCTGTGACGGGCGGTTGAAATCATCCGGATGTCCGGGTGGGTGGCCAGTTCTTTTTTCAGGAGTTCCACTCTTTCTCTGGCATCGGGCGGTATGGTGACCGTAAGGACCTGTTCCCTGTTGTAGCCGTGGTCCATCTGCACAAGATAATCCAGCTGCTTCTTAATGGCTATGGTGAACACGATCATCAGGATTGAGAGGACAAATTGCGAAACGACTAATACCTTCCGCAGGGAAACCCCTCTTCTCCCCGCATGCAGGTTGCCTTTGAGAACCTGGACAGGCCGAAAGGAGGACAGGACAAAGGCCGGGTAACTCCCGACGAAAAGCCCCATCAGGAGCACACCGCCCAGGAGGCCGACACAGAGCAGGGGATAATCCCAGAGAGCGAGTTCAATTTCGAGATTCACCGCAGCCACAAAGGCAGGTTTGAGGAGCAGATACAAACCAATGGCGAGAGGTATGGCCAAGATGGAGATAATGACCGACTCTCCCAGGAACTGTTTGACCAGCTGGAATCTTCTGGCTCCAATGACTTTGCGCATCCCGATTTCTTTAGCCCGCTGCATGGACCTGGCGGTAGACAGGTTCATGAAATTGATACACACCACCAAAAGGAGGACAAAGGCCATGGCGATCAGGAAGTAGGACACAACAAAGGGCGTTCCCCAGAAAAGATGGGACTGCAGATCCAGACTTTCCGCCATTCTTCGGAAATCAAGGAGTGGGAGCAAAAACAGCCGCTGAGGAGAATCCGGCGTCTCGGGAAAATATTTCTGTATAAAGGCAGGAAATTTTTTGACCACTAGGCCGGATGGAACACCTTTTTTTAACTTGACGAAGGGGGTCTGGCTGTTGACTGTCCAGTCATCCATCCAGCCGTAAAGACGCCTGGCTGTTTCCATGGATAACAGAAAATCATATTTTATGGAGGAGTCAAGGCGATTGTTTTCCACGATTCCGGTCACACTGACATCGATGTCGTTGTCCAGAGTGAGTGTCTTCCCCACAGGATTTGAGTCCCCGAAATACTTCACCGCCGCATCCTCTGACAACACTATGCTGTTCGGTTCAGTGAGCGAGGTAAGAGGATTTCCTTTGCGCAGGTCGAAGTTGAAGAAGGCAAAGAAGTTCGGATCCACCAGAAGGACATTGCTTTCGTAAAAAATTTGATCGATGCTCCTCACGATTATTTTTCCACAGCGGGAGAGCCGGGTCGCATCTTCGATCTCCGGAAATTCAGCAATCATGGCAGCCAGAAAGGGAGCCGGCAGGACAGTGGAATTTTGCTCCCCTTTGTTCTCCGAGGGCACAACCTGAACAATCATGTGGATTCTGTCGGCACCCTGATGAAAAGTGTCGAAGCTGATATTGAATCCCGTATAGACGGCAGCCAGCATAAACACCGCAATCCCCAGGGCCAGACCGAAAAGGATCAGCAGTGAATAGCCGCGATGCCTTAAAATATGTCTCAGCGCGACAGCCAGATAATTTTTCAGCATTTAAATCTCTCCTCTGAACAGAGCAAACCATCCAGAAAAACAGACGTAAAACCGAACCCAATGGTTCCTATGCGCAGCTAATTTCATGTTAGCCAGGCATGATGCCTTTTTTGGTTGTATGGATTTTCGTGTTGTGATAGGCTAATTTTCTTCACTATGAACAAAGCCGACCTTTTTTGCGTTTATCAAAATAAATCATGACCCTACACGATTTTAAAGGAGGTACAATGAGGAACAGAAGTTTTAAGCTGGCCATCACCTGTCTTTTCATCTTGAGCTTTATGGTTAGCTTTCCTCTGACAGCAGAGGAGAAAGCCAAGGAGGTCGACCTCAAAGGTTTTTCGGATTGGGTCCAAAAGCTCATGGCTGAAGAAGAGGTTCCCGGGATGGCTGTGGCCATTGTCAAGGACGGTAAAGTCATTTTCGCCCAGGGATTCGGTGTAAGGGGCATCAAAGAGAAAAAGCCGGTGACTCCCAACACGTTGTTTGCCATAGGGTCCACCTCAAAAGCATTCACCGCTGCCACCATGGGCATCCTGGTCGATCAGGGCAAGCTGGATTGGGATACACCTGTCAGGGAGTATCTGCCGACCTTCAAGTTGAAGGATCCCGTCGCCTCGGAGGGCATGACCCCCAGAGATCTGGTGTGCCACCGCTCAGGGCTTCCCCGTCACGATTTCGCCTGGATAAACTCTTCCTGGTCCCGGGAAAAGCTCTTTCATGCCATGCGATATCTCGAACCGAGTGAGCCATTCCGGACCGTCTGGCAGTATCAGAACTTCATGTTCATGACAGCCGGATACCTGGTCGGACAAGTGGCCGGCACCACCTGGGAAGAATTCACCCAAAAACACATCTTTGATCCTCTGGGAATGACCAACAGCAACTTCTCGGTCGACGACTCAAAAAAGGCGCCCGACTTCGCCATCCCTCATGGAGAAAAAAAGGATGAGGTCTCGGAGATCCCCTTTAGGAACATCGACGCTATCGGTCCTGCGGGCTCGATTAACTCCTGCCTCAACGATATGGCCAAGTGGATCATGCTGAACTTAAACAAGGGGAAGTACGGAGAGACGCAGATAGTCTCCGAAGCGAGTATGAAGGAAATTCATTCACCCCAGATGATCGTCGGAAGATCCATCAGCGAGAAAGAGCTGTTTTATCCACTCTACGGAATGGGATGGATGATCACCGCCTACAGAGGCAATCTTCTAATCTCTCACGGAGGGGGAATCGACGGGTTCATCACGCAAGTAGCCCTCTTGCCCGATGAAAATGCGGGGCTGGTCGTTTTGTCCAACAAGTCCCCGAATCCGCTGAGCACCATCATTGCCAACAACATAACCGACCGGATCCTGGGCCTGGAACCGGTCGATTGGTACGGACGCTACAAAAAACGAAGAGATGAGGCGGAGAAAGAAAGGGAAAAGCAAAAGGAAGAGAAAGATGCCGACCGGGTGATGAACACGACTCCATCCCATCCTCTGGAGGCTTACGCGGGGGATTATGAAAATTTAGGCTATGGCGTTTTCAGTATCGTGAAGGATGGCGATTCATTGAAGGGCACCTATGACGACATGGAACTCGGATTCAAGCACTACCACTACGACACATTCGAGCTGTCCAACGAAATGTTCGAGGGCTTCGGCGTTTCCCTGAAGGCTACCTTCTACGCCGATAAAAAGGGAAACATCATTAAGCTAGCTGTGCCCTTGGAAGGCTCGGTGAGCGACATCGTCTTCACCAGGCTGCCGGATAAGGCCATGTCCGATCCCGACTTTCTCAAAAAATTCGTGGGAACTTACATCCTTGAGGAGGGCGAAGAAACGTCCGAAGGCCGCGTCTATCTCCGGGGAGAGACTCTAGTCATATCCGTTCCCGGTGCACCGAGAGAATTCGAGCTGATTCCCTACAAGGGGACAGAATTCAACCTGAAAGATTTAACCGGTTACAGTGCGGAATTCATAGTGGATGAATCAGGAGCGGTGACCGCTGTCAAGTTCAAGACACCCGGCGGCGTGATGGAAGCCAAGAAGAAGTGATTTGAGGAGCTGCCTCGGAAAAGAGTTTCTTTCGGCCTGATCGACCGGCGTATCATTCTTGCCGGCAAAACTCTTTTGCTTCGCGCAGGAGTCCATCCAGCTCGTCACGGTTGAGGTAGCGCCCCCTCAGGAAAACACCCTCGATCTGGCTGGCGTTCCGGATGTCTTCCAGGGGATTGGCCCGAGTGAGAACCAGGGAGGCCGTCTTGCCCTCGGAAACCGTGCCCAGCCGATTGTCAAGGCCAACGAATTTTGTCGGCAATATGGTTGCGTAGCGGAGCACATCAGCAGGTGGAATTCCGGCTTCTTGCCAGAGAAGCATTTCCTCGTGCAATGAAAATCCGGCAATTATGCCGGGAAAGAGCAGATCGGTGCCTGCCAAGAGGGATACTCCCGCCTTATGGAGTTCGGCGACAAAGGCCTGCATATGGGGCCATATTTCTCCGGCCAGATCCGAGCCCGCCTGGTCAGGGCTCCACATGGATTTCCATATATCCCGGATCATGGGCGACACATATTCCAGGTTCGGATAATCGCCGGCCACGATCTCTTCGAGATGTGCGCCGTGCTTCATGACCACGATCGTCGGGCAGACAGCCATGCCGTAATCGCGAATTTGGTGCAGAACGACATGTAATTTCTCCCTGTCGACCTCAGCCAAGCGGCTGAAATAGGGCACATCCGTCCCCATGCCTCCGCTCTTCAGCACGACCGGTTCCCCGAGCAGCTTGGCTATGATTTTGCCTAGCCCGAACATGTGTTCACAGCTTTTCTGGCCTGCCCGGGCCGCATCCACCACGTAGACGGCCTCGGGAACATGGCCGACCGGTTTCAGGCCATGCTTTTCCGATTCATCGACTATGGCCATGAACACATCCTCTTCGAGGCGACTGTAGAGCTTGATCTGATCCACACCAACCTTTGCCTGCAAGCGAACCTTTTCCCGCCCTTCTTCCGGCGTTTTGCAGCCGAAGGCAATCGATGGAACATAGGGCGGATCGCCATCCAGCATAGATCCCGTGGTGATCATCTCAGGGCCCAAGACCTCTCCCTCGTTCAGCTTTTTCCGGAGGCCGACGGCCAGCAAGTTCGGACTCCCCATATCCCGGACCAGGAGGACACCGTTGGCCACCAGCAGGCGGCCGAATGTCTCCTGGTCAAAGTAATGCACATGGGCATCAACGAGACCCGGCATCGCATACAACCCCTTCCCATCGATCAGTTTGCCCCCATCGGGTGTGGACGCCTCTGACTGAGGGACAACCTTTACGATCCGTTCTCCGGTTATGACAACAGCTTGATCGGGATGAATCTGACCCTTCTCCACATCCACGACAGCGACATGGCTGACCACGTAAGTATCCGCTATAACTGATTCCAGGCCTCTACCCCTATCAAGTGAAACCGTCAAAATAGCGGCCAGCAGAATTAGAAACAGAATTGCAGTTTTTTTCATTCCTTCTCTCCTTGAATAGATTAGCACTCCCAGAATAACTCAGTCAACGCCACTCAAGCCAATGTCCCTCTTTCCGCTGCAGAAATCCATTCCGTATAAGGCATGTATTGACTGGATTGAGTGAAGGAATAAACCGAACTGATTTTCTTTATTGTTTTTAATTTTGCTAGGTTCTTTGTATAATGGTGCCTCCATCGCAATGGAAATTTTCACCCAACCCGGAGATCACACATGAAACGTTTTGGTGTTATAACATTTATTTTCTTCTGCGTCGTTCTTCATTCCTTGTCCAACCAGACTCAAGCTAAGCCTGACGGGCAAAAGGCCATGGACCACATCCGCTACCTGGCTGCCGATGATTTCAAAGGCAGAAAATCGGGAACTCCTGAATACCAGAAGGCCGCCGAGTATGTCGCGGCAAAGATGAAGGAGTACGGTCTCGTGCCGGGTAATACCGATGGAACCTATTACCAACAGGTCGATTTCAAGAGCTGGAAACACTTTGAACCGCCCATTCGCCTCGAAATGATCGAGCCTGCCCCCTTGAAATTCCGTCCCGGTAGGAGACTGGATTTCTTCCCCAACGGCGGGACCGGGTCAGGAATTGTCAAGGCCGGAGTCGTTTACGCAGGCTACGGCTTGATTTCACCCGAGCATAACTGGGACGATTACGCAAACTGCGATGTGGAGGATAAAATTGTCCTGATCATACCCGGAGCACCCAAATTTTTAGAGGACATCCCCAAGAAAGACCGCACCCTGGATAAAAAAGTCAAAACTGCCGTCGAAAAGGGAGCGGCCGGCGTCCTGTTCATGAATGTCGATGAGGAAATTGCGGCACACCGCATCCCCGCAGGTCCCCGTAAAGTCACCTGCCCCGATGGATTTGTCGTCCAGACGGCCAACGCTGTCGCCCTGGATAAGATTTTCTACAGCACAGGATTGAGCTGGCGGACACTGGCCAGCCGGTCCATTCGCGAAAAGAAGTCCTGCTCCCGGCAGCTCGATGTGGTCATGGAAATGGAGACTCATTATATCCAGGAAAACCGGACAGCCCCTAATGTTCTCGGACTCCTCCCAGGAAAAGACCCTGCCCTTAAAGAAGAAATCATCATTATCGGTGCCCACCTCGATCATCTGTCAGTGGGCTGGGATGGGGCCATCTTCAACGGTGCCGATGACAACGCCAGCGGTATCGGCGTCATCCTCGAAGTTGCCCGGGTCTTTCATGCCAATGGCTTTCGACCAGACCGCAGCATTCTCTTTGCCGCATGGGCCGGCGAGGAACTGGGGCTTATAGGCTCACGTTATTACACCAACCATCCCCTTTATCCTCTAGAAAAATCCATCTATGTCAACCTGGACATGGTCGGATGCGGTGACGGAGATCTCTATGTCGGGGGCATGTGGGAATTCGAAGAGTTCTATGACTATCTGAAAAAAGGCATGAGAGAGGACATGAAGAAAAGGCTTCGCCACCGCCTTGATTACCGCGGCTCAGATCACGCCTCTTTCCTTCCCAAAGGCGTGACAGCCATCAACCTGAGAACGGGAAACGTGCTGACTGAAAAGCTTGATGATGAACATCCCGAGTATCATCGGCCCGGGGACGATCCCGCCATCATCCAGCCGGAACTCCTCCAGCTGGCTGCCGAGTACAATCATGACATTCTGACCGACCTGGCGACAACAAGAGAAAACCTGTTCAACCCGATTTTTCATGCCCATTTCATCCATAAGGATGCTTTCGTGGCCGACTTGCACTGCGATACCATCGGCCGGGCCCTGAGAGGCGGGGATCTGACTAAAGACCAGGAGCGGGGACACATCGACATCCCCAAGCTCAAGCAGGGCGCCGTCGATCTCCAGGTGTTCGCCTGTTTCGTCGGACCGCCCCAGGAAGAAACCCAGAAGCATCAAGCGGCCAAGAAAGTGTTCGACCAGATCGATGCGGTGCATCAGTTTTCGACGGATAATCCCGACGACATCCAGCTCATCCTGTCACCCGATGACCTGAGAAAACTCAGGGGGAAGAGGAAAACCGGTGTCTTGATCGGTATCGAGGGAGGCTATGCCATCGAAAATGACTTGAGGCTGCTTCGGACCTTCCATCGCTGCGGAGTCCGGATGATGACCCTGACCCACTGGCTGGATACGGATTGGGCGGACGCCTCGGGCGATCCGGAACCGCAACTCGGCGGGCTCACAGAGTTCGGCGAAGAGGTGGTCAAGGAGATGAACCGGATAGAAATGATCATCGATGTCTCCCATGCCCATGATGAAACGTTCTGGGATGTCATCCGGATCAGCCAGGATCCGGTCGTGGCCTCCCATTCCTGCTGCCGCGCTCTGTCAGACTTCCACAGAAACCTCACAGACGATATGCTGAAAGCCCTGGCCAAAAATAAGGGCGTCATTGGTATCTGTTATGTCCCTTCGTTTTTAAATGCGGCCAACGGGGAAAAAATCGATGCCCTGCGGAAGGAGATCCTGGCCAAATATGGCCTGCCTGAAGACAGAGCGGAATATGCCAAAGCCGATGCCGATATACGGAAAAAGTTCGGAGAGGAATTCAGAAGAGAGGCTGCGAAGCTGAGCAAATCCCTTCCACCTGTCGATGTAAGGACAGTTGTGGATCACATCGACCATGTGGTTAAAATTACCAAAAGCACAAGCTATGTAGGCCTGGGCTCGGATTTTGATGGCACGAGCAGCGTTCCTGTCGGACTGGAGCACACCGGCAAACTGGCCTCCATCACGGAGGAACTGATCCGGCGGGGCTACAAAGACAGCGATATCAAGAAAATCCTGGGGGGCAACTTCCAGAGGGTCTTCAAGAAAGTCTGCGACACCAAGACAAAATCAGAACAGAAATAAACAGAGGGCCCTTGCTCTTCCAACTTAACCCGGAGCCTGCCTCACTCGTATTTAAGGGCTCTAGCAGGGTTGATCAATGCCGATTTGATGGCCTGGAAGCTGACCGTGAGCAGGGCGATCACCAGGGCCAGCCCGGCCGCCCAGATAAAAATTGCCCATCCGATGGATGTTCGATAGACAAAACCTGTCAGCCAGTTGCGCATGATCAGATAAGCGATCGGCCAGGCTATGGTATTGGCCAGTAAAACAAGGAGGGCAAATTCTTTGCAGAGAAGAAACGTTATATCGGACATGGACGCACCGAGCACTTTCCTGATCCCGATTTCCTTGGTTCTTCGCTCGGCGGCGAAGGAGGCCAGACCGAAGAGGCCGAGGCAGGCGATGAACACGGCCAGGAATGAAAAATATCTCAGGACTCCTTCCATCCGCTCCTCTGACCGGTAGAGCGCACCGAACTCCTCGTTGATGAACCGGTAATCGAAAGGGAACTCCGGAATAACCCGACTCCATGTTTTTTCGATGTCTTCCAGCGCTGCGGATAAATTTCCAGGCCGGATACGGATAAAAATGTAGGAGAGGTATTCCGGCTGAAAAATAAGGACCAGCGGTTCGATCTTTTTCTTCAGGGAAAGAAAGTGAAAATTCTTAACCACACCGATAATGGTCCCTGTTTTTCCAGGGAAGCTAAACCGTTTCCCGATTGCGGATTCGAAGCCCATTAGCTTGCGGAGCTCTTCATTCACGACAAAGGCTGTCTCGGCATCGGACGGGTGCTCGCGGCTGTAATCCCGGCCCTCGAGCATTTCAATATCCACCGTCTCGACATAGTCATAATCCACAGCTGTGAAGTGGACCGAAACGTCTCTCTGCGGGTCTTTTCCCTCCCAGTCTGCCCCGCCGGCATTGTTACCGATGAAGGATGGTTTGTCGCTTCCCGCGCTGACACCCGCAACGACCGGCCTTTTCAGCAGCTCTTTTTTGAGAGCTTCATAAGACTCCTTAACGCTACCCTGCATGGGAATTGAGATGAGCTGTTCTTTATCAAATCCCAGGTTTTTATCTTTGATGTAGTGCAGCTGGCTGGAAACGACTCCGGTACCGATGATGAGAAAGACAGACAGGGAAAACTGGACGATTACGAGCCCTTTCCTGAAGAGCGAACTGAAGGGACCGGCACTCAGAACCCCCTTCAGAACTTTAGCGGGATGAAAAGCCGAAAGAAAAAGCGCCGGATAGCTGCCAGCGAGTATTCCTGTGATCAGAACGATTCCCACTACAGCCCAGGGCATGTACCCATGGGCTAGCATGCCAAAGGAGATGTTCTTTCCCGAGATATCATTGAAGGCTGGCAGCGCAAGCCAGACGAGAAGCAGAGCGATGAAAAGAGAGAACAGAGTGAACAGGCAGGATTCTCCGTAAAACTGCTTCACAATCTGACTTTTGAGGGCGCCGACCACCTTTCTCATCCCGACTTCCCGGGCCCGCTTGGTCGAGCGGGCTGTGGAGAGATTCATGAAGTTGATGCAGGCGATGAGCAGGACAAAGGCGGCGATGGCTGTAAAGATAGCGACATACTGGGCATTTCCTCTCTTGTCCCCGAATCCGAAATGCGAATGGAGATGGATGCGGGTGAGGGGACGGAGGGAATATTGTTGGTCTTCTGTGGATGTGTGCTTGGCAAGAAGGGCATGAATTTTCGGCACGAGTGCATCCGGACTTGCCGCATTTTCAAGCTGGACAAAAGTGATTGTCGTGTTCGTGTCCCATTGGTCGATGTTTCTGCTGATCGTTCTCAAAAATTCGTAAGGCACAACCATGTCGAACTGGAGCGAGCTGCAATCAGGCACGTCCTTCATGACGCCCGTCACCGTGCGGTCCAACCGATTATCGATGGTGACAACCTTACCTATGGGATCGCTGTGGGCAAAGTATTTTTGAGCTGTAGTCTCTGAGAGCACTATGGCGCTGGGATCCTCAAGAGCGGTGCGGGCACTCCCCTTGACGAAAGGGAAGCTGAACATGTGAAAAAGTGTTGGATCGACGGCAGCGACCCGGTCTTCGAAAAACGTATTTTCACCGTGCCGAACCATGATCTCATCGATGAATTTGAATCGTGTCGCATTTTCAATTCCGGGAATTTCTTCCTTCAGTGCCGGGCCCAAGGGATGAGGTGTCACGTTGACGTGGAACAACTGGCCCGAGTAATCCTGGTCGAATTCGATCCTGTAAAGGCGATCAGCATTCTCGTTAAACCGGTCAAAGCTGAGTTCATCCAAAACCCACATGGTGATCAGCAGACAGCAGGCAATCCCGACCGCGAGGCCGGCGATGTTGAGAAAGGAATACAGCCTGTGCTTTTGAAGGTTTCGGAGCGCTGTTTTAAGATAGTTTCGAAACATTTCACAACTCCAATAGAGATAGTTATTGACCATAAATGGCAGAGTCTTGATGACCTGCCAGCGATACCAGGATCGCGCCCTCCTTATCCCCGATTCTTGGCGCATGAGATGGAATTCCTCCTCGAGGTCTCCGGTCAGGCAGGTCTCGGCATAAGAGATCAAAAACCTGCTCAAGAGGAAATGCCAAAATTTTGGCGGCGTGAATTCGGACTGTTTCATGATGCACTCACAAATGCCTTTACGCTTTCTGTGAAACTTTCTGCCACAGTTTGTCCCTGACTTCTTTATGAGAATAGAGAGTTTCCATTCCCTTGGACGTGATCCGGAAGATCCGCTTGCTGCGGCCGCCACGTTCGTTGGTCGGCTGAGATAGACAGGATGTCACATATCCACGCTTTTCCAGACGGTAAAGAGGGTCGTAGATAGCTCCGATGGACCATTCCTTCCCGGATGTTTTGCTGACTTCCCTCCGAATGGTTACCCCATAGGCATTCTCTTCGAGACTCAGGATGGCCAGCAGCAATAGTTCATCATGGCTGGACAAGAGTTTCATCAGGCCTCCTTTTCAATGTCCTCGATTTAATGTGAATGTCACATCAATCCTCTATTTGTCTTGGTTTTCATAACATATGACGCCAACAAGGATTAAAAGGTTGACAAAAATGATTGAAATGATTCTCTTATGTTGTCAATGGCCTGAAAGTCATTCACGTCCTTCAGGGTGGCAGGCGAAGCATGATTGACTATCAAAGGAATAACCGGGCACGTCACGATGTCTGTTATCCATTTGAGTTTTATCATGGGCATGGCAATTCAGACAGGAAAAGTCGCGATAATTGGCTGTGACATGACAGTCCATGCAGTCCTTCCTGGCGTGTCTTCCTGAATTGATGGGGAAAGAATGATCGAACACAGCTTGAGACCAGAGAACATGTGATGGAAAATGACAAATTTCACAATTTGCTGAAAAACCGGCATTTTTGTGATTGGGCTGAAACGCAGAGTTATACTCCTTTTTATGGCAACCCATGCAGTCTGTTGGCAGGTTCAGGTTTTTAACGTGGCATTGAGAGCATTCCAGCTTGGAATGCGCACCCTGAAGGGGCCAATACTGATTGTGGTCAACAGCTGCATTCTCCCAGCTCACGGCATCCGACCCATGACACACGTCGCAGTCGGTGTGAAAACCCAGCTGCTTGTGATCCGGATCACTGGCATTGAGATAATCTTCCAGATGACAAAAGACACAGGTCGAGGGGAGCCCCTCATACTGGCCGCTAAGATGGCAGTCTAGACAATCAATCACACGATGCCTGCCTCTCAGGGGAAAGGCAGAATGATCAAAGACCACATCTTTCCAGTTGCTGGCATCACTGCTATGGCAGACCTCACAATCTGTGGGAAAATTCGACTTGCGATGGTCTGGATCTTTGGCACCGTTATAATCTTCCTGGTGACAGAACAGACAGTCTGAGGGCAATCCTCTGTACTGATTATTTCTGTGGCATTCGGAACAATCGGCCAATTTGTGTTGCCCTTTTAAAAGATAGGCGTCGTGAGAGAAATGGGCTCCGGCCCAGCTCGTGTTGTTGAAGTGGCAGAGATGGCATTCCGTCGAAAAGTCTGCAGCGGTGTGATCGGGATCGCGAGTGTCACGATAATCGTTCTCGTGACACCCGAAACAATCTACATTCACTTTCATGAACCACTTATCCCTATGACACTCGACACAATCAAGCGCTCTGTGCACACCTTCCAAGGCATATCCCGTTGCCGTTTTGTGATTCCATTTATTCGGCGCCACCTGTTTCCAGTCGAAGGGGACATGACATTCGGCACAATGGATACCCAACCGCAGTTCATAGCGGTCATCCTGCCTTCTCTCCCAGTGACAGGTTTCACAAGCCGTAGGTGTTCCCTCGAATACTCCGTTCAAATGACAATCCCGGCAGGATACTGTCCGGTGCCTCCCGACGAGCGGGAAATTAGTCCTATCATGACTCGCCGCATTCCACTGTGTCGCCTCCTGTCCCTCTCCCAGTCCAGGCATTAGCCCGGACAACCAGACGACAGACAAACTGATAGCCAAAGCCGGCAGACAACCTTTTACGCGGAGAGCATTTTTCCCAGGGGAAAAAAAGGTCATCAAGATCTTCGTCCTATCTTTTCATCTCTCCTTGACATTGCAGAAGGAGCCATAAGATTTCAGTCCTTCATACACCTTGCAGGGCTCTTTTTACTTTTTCAGGAGTGATGGGTGTCGAAGTGAAGCGAACACCAATCGCTTGATGAACGGCGTTGGCAATGGCCCCTATGGTGGGGACCATGGGCATCTCACCGCATCCCATAGGAACGTCTTCTTTGTAGTAGTCCAGAAATGACATTTCAATGGGAGGGATATCAGAGAAACGAGGAATGTGATACGCCCAGAGATCCGCAGTTTCTGTTCTATGGCCGTTTAGCTTGATTTCCTCATGGAGCACATAGCCTATGCCCCAAATGATCGCTCCTCGGATACCGAGGGTGGTTGTGTTATGGTTTATGATCGTCCCGATATCAAAGGCTCCACAAATTCTCTTTACGGTTATTCGACCGGTGGCCCGGTCGACGAAAACCTCGGCGGCAACCGCACCGAACTGTCTTCCCCCATGATTGACGATGGCAATTCCAAGACCCTCGTTTGGCCCAGGCTGGTAATTGGGATAGTCAATCATTTCTGCACACGCCTCAAGCACTGAGCCAAGTGCCGGATATTGGATGTTGGTAAGCCTGAATTCCACAGGATTCATACCCAAGGCTGCCGCCACCATGTCGATGTGGCTTTCGGTGGCAAAACAGAGTTGAACATAACTCGTGCCTCTGCTGGTGGCGTGATCGACTGGCATATCCGCTTTATACAATCTGGTCAGGACATGCGGAATTGAATACGTTCGCTCAGCGCCAATTCCATGGTCATGAATGATGTCGATTTTACGGGCCAGCATCTTTCCATTGGCGCTAGTTCCAGTTGTCAGGTCAACGACACAAGCCTCTTTCAAACGGCCACGCCATTGAAACTGGTCCTTACGGCTATAGATCAACTTTACGGGTTTACCCACATTCTGGGCAATCAGGGCCGCCTCTCCCGGGGCCGGGTTTGATATTTTGCCGCCGAAACCGCCGCCGACAGACATGCTGATGACACGAATATTGTTTTCCGGTATCTTAAGAAACTGAGAGATAATGCCTCTCGCTCTGTACGAGTACTGACTACCGGCCCAAACCGTAGCACGTTTTCCGCCGGATTCCAGTCGGGCCAGAGCCGTATCCGTTTCCATCGGGGCTTGAGTTGTGTAGTGTGTGGTGTAAGTCTCCGACAGCACAAAATCGCTCGTCGCCAGACCCGCTTCGACATTCCCTGACTTTTCGATATCTTTTACAAACCTCGCTCCTTCCCTTGATTCTTCTTCAAGCTTAAGCTGTACCGGACGGCTTGGCAGAGACCACTCGGCCTTTATGGCTTTGAGCGCCTTTAACACAAGGCTATACCGATCAGCGACAACGGCGGGATACCCCATGATGACCTCGGCCATTTTGACTCCAGGGATAGAGTGTGCCGCACTCAAGTCCACAGATCGAAGCCGGGTTAATTTTCTGTGATAAGGCGGAGAAAGCCACCCCGCATAGAGCACACCAGGAACAAAAACGTCGCCCGCATACTTGAGCTTTCCTGTAACGATCTTCCTGGCATTGACGTTCAAGAGGCCAAGATCGTTGTACTTCCTGGTGTTCACAGAGGCCACCTGCGAGTTGATAGTCATCAACACCGCTTTGCCATTTCCCAACTCGGCTGCACTTATCAGTCTATCCTGTTTTCCTTTCAGGCCCACTCCCCCCTTCCTGTATTCGAGGTCTTTCACCGAGATTCCCAGAGTGCGGGAGGCCCGAGTGACCATGTCGTTTCTGATCTTCTCACAAGCAATCCAGAAGCCCCATCCGACTTGATTCGTCGAGCAGCTTCCATATGTAGCGCCGTCATCAGGACACTGGGCCGTGTCTCCTTGAACAACCACAAGTTTTTCCTGAGGAATGTCTAGCCCCTGAGTGACAATTGCCGTGAGGACTGTCTTCAAGCCTTGACCGAGCTCCGAACGGCCCGTGAATATGCTGACCTTGTCATTTGGCCCGAATGCAATCCATTCCGTGTAATCAAGATCAATTCTGGCTGCGATACAGCTATCATCACCTATATCCAAAGGCGAGATCTCATAACTCTTTGACTGAGGATTACCCTCGGGAGAGAATCGAAAGGCATACAATAGACCTGTGCTACCCATCGTTTTGATAAACTGACGACGAGAAATGCTCACTCGCCACTCCTTTCCGATTGTTCTCTGACGAAAGATTCGATAGCCTCGATGACGTTTAGGTAAGATCCGCACCGGCAGAGATTGAAGTCTAAAGCGTCAATGATCTCCGCTCTTGAAGGATAAGGATTCCTGGATAGCAAAGCAGTTGCCGTAATGATAATTCCCGGGGTGCAGAAACCACAGCCGAATGCAGTATGCTTAACAAACGCTTTTTGCAGCGGCGAGAGATTATCGGGCGTTCCCAGGCCTTCAATGGTGATAATCTTGTGACTTTGAGAAACATTGGCTACCTGAACACAACAGGAGCGTCGAGCGACCCCATCGATCAAAACCGAACAGGCGCCACAGACACCTACGCCACAGCCGAATTTGCTCCCGGTCAGCTTAAGGTCATCTCGGAGAATCCAAAGAAGGGGCTCATCGGGCTCACAACTCACACGGTAATCCCTGCCGTTGACGTTGAGCGTGAAGGCCTGTTTCGTCATGCTGACGCTCCACAGCCATGGCGCTCGGGGGGCATCGTGTTGTCAATTCTCGCACTGTTGTTTGTGTTCAAGAGCCCAAATCCAGGGTTCAGCCCAAAAAATGATAGTACATCCAGTAATGGATTTCAAGATTTAAAACCACCCGAGAGCTTAAGCTATGGGAGAAGACTAAAAACCAATGAATGACAGGAATTAATTATTGGCCAATGCCATTTTTCGTGATTGGCATTTGGCTGTAGGACGTTATGTTTCATTTCTCTTCGAGACGTTTGAGCATTTGGATCCCATTGATATTGTCCGGGTTTAGCTCCAGGGATTTCTGGTAATACTTGATCGCACTCTGTCGATCCCCTTTGATCATATACCCCTCACCCAGGCTGTCATACACGTTCCAGGAGTCAAGAAAAATTGCGACGTTGAGCTTGAAAACGGCGATGGCCTCCTCAATCCTGTTTTCCGCGATGAACCGGTAACCGAGGCGGTTGAGCTCGACCTCATCGAAGTAGTAAGTATCCGATTTGGCCGGATCCATAGCCCGAAATTGTTGGATCGCCGATTCAGTGCCTGAGTCGATTATCCTCTGCCTCAAGGCATCCGCAGCGGATTGGAGTCCACGGATACCGTACCACATATAGCGCAGGTTATTCTGATGGTCCCGGCGGAGCTGTTGAGGATCCAACCCGGACCGCTCGAGGTAGTTGAATTGCCCGTCATAGGAAAATTTGTCCCGGACTGCCGCAAAATCCAGGCCTTTCTCATTGGCCTGGCTCAAGCCTTTCCAGAGATCGTTCAGATAATCACGCCAGAGAATGAGGTAGTCGCCACTCATCCCATCGCCGTGAGTGTTGAGCACATATTCCACCTTGCTTTTATCCTCGAGCACCTCGTTCAGGGCCTCCAGCCATTTGGGAACATCAAACTGCGCCTGGTAGACGAGCTGCATCGAACCTTCAAAAAAGAGATCCCCGGAGCAGAGGAGTTTCTCTTCGGGACAGTGGACGAGTATATCGTCACCCGTGTGCCTGTCAGGACCGAAATAGACAAGATTCAGGGTGATATCACCAAGATCGAGAGTCATGCGATCGCTGAAAGTGATCGTGTAGGGTGTCATCTTGAATTCGCTTCGCAGATCGTCGACCATTATCTGATAGGTGTAGATGATATCGCGCAGCTGCTGGGCTCTATCGGACGCAGGGTCCAACGCTTCGAGCTGGCTTTTCCATTGGTTGATCCGCTCCTGTTCAAAAGCCATACGTTCTTGCCGGCCATCCCAATAGGCCTTCATGCCCGCAGGGCTGAGCTCGTGGCCGATGATATCCGCCTCGGCAAAGACCTGATTGCCGTTGGTATGATCGTAATGGTAGTGGGTGTTGATGACATAGCGGAAGTCATCCCGGCCGAATTCCCGCTCGATGATGTGTCTGTATTTTCGCGTCAAGGACGGGGCGAGACCGGTATCGATGACCACCAGGCCCTTTTCCGAGGCAATAGCAATAACCTTATCGAAAGTGGCTTTGCCGGTTTTGACTACGAGAACCCTGTCGCTTTGTCTCTCGAATGTGGTCGAGGCCTCATCTTCCGCCAACAACGGCCATGCTGAACAAAGGACAGCAAAGCAAAGGATAAGCACTCCAGGTTTCTTCATTCCTTCCTCCAAATCATGTATGTTGCCTCCAGGGTATCTTCGAGATAAAGCGCGGCAAGGTGTATAGATTCTTTACAGGTCCGCACAAAGCTTATTGCCTCATTTCCTGAAGACTCGCCTCGCCGCACCACTGTCTCCGATACAGAATAGTGCATATGCAATAAACATACCAGCCCCAATTACGGTTGAAAAAATTTGTTGAAGCTCTCAAAAGATGGCGAACGGACCTGCAGAATGTCAGGCTTGCCTCAATTTCGGCAGGGACACATCCCGCCGGGATATACCTCGAGAGGTGCACCTTGACTTCTATTCGTAGCGCAGAGAGTCGGCGGGGTTGGCGGTGGCGGCTTTGATGGACTGGTAACTGATGGTGAGCAGGGCGATGGCCAGAGCAAGAAATCCGGCAAACAGCAACATCCCGACATGCATGGTGGTCCGGTAGGCATAATTCTCCAGCCATTTCGTCGACGTGTACCAGGCAATGGGCCAGGCTATGAGGTTGGCCAGGGCCACCCATTTCACGAAATCCTTGGAAAGCAGCAGAACGATACCCTTTACCGACGAGCCGAGGACTTTTCTGATGCCGATCTCCTTGGTGCGCTGCTCCGTCAGGAAGGACGCAAGACCTAACAGACCCAAACAGGATACCACTATAGCCATTATCGAAAAGTTCTTGATGATAGAAGCCGTTCTCTCTTCAGAAATGTAGAGTTTCGCATAGTCATCGTCCAGAAAGCGGTAGATAAAAGGGAATTCCGGATTGAATCTCGCATAGACTTGCTTGATGCCCTCAATGGCTCGTGATACGTCCTCCGGACCAACGCGGGCAAAAATATAACGGAAGAAGTGCGGCGTAAAATTATAGCTCTTGTAGAATACGATCAAGGGGCCGCTGTGCCAGTAAAGCGGCCAATAGTTGAAATCCTTGATGACGCCGATTATGGTGGCCTGGCGGCCGTCTTTGATGAGTCGCATTCCGACGGGATCATCCTCTCCGATGATCCTGGCGAACTCCTCGTTGATGACGACCTGTCCGCAGCGCGGAGAGGCTGAAGGCGTCAGTTCCTTGGAAAAAAACCGGCCCTTGGCCATGGCGATCTGGAATGTTTGGGGAAAATCATAATCGCAGCAAAAATACCGGATCATGGGATTCGTGTCTTCGCTTTTCCCTTCCCACTGCCAGTTGCTGCCGCTGGACCCGAAGGAGAGGGGCGTGCGTGAGGTCACGGATACATCGGTAACGCCAGGGACCTTGAGCAATTCCTGTTTTGCCGCTTCATACTGCTGCTTGAGAGCTCCATTCACCGGAATATAGATGAGGTGATCTTTGCTGAAACCGAGATCTTTGCTGCGCATATACTGAAGCTGATCATAGACCACTACTGCCCAGATGATGAGAGTTATGGTGATGGCGAATTGAAATACCACCAGCACTTTACGGAGCGTCGATTTTTTCACTGCAGCACTTCCCGTGAACCTGAAAATTCTCACCGGTTCGAAGGATGACATCATCAGAGCCGGATAGCTTCCGGCCATGAAGCCGGTGAAAAGCGAGGCGCCGAGGAGACCGAAAATGAGAAAAGGATTCCCCAGTAGATCAAAAGTCAATTCTTTTCCCGTTAGATTGTTGAAGAAAGGCAAGAGCACAAGGACCAAGGCGATAGCTAGAAAGAGGGAGAAAGAACTCAGGAGGACGCATTCGCCGAAGAATTGCTTGATGATGTCGACCTTTGCGGCTCCGGTGACTTTGCGCATTCCGATTTCTTTTGCCCGCGTGCCCGATCTGGCTGTAGTCAGGTTCATGAAATTGACGCAGGCTATGATGAGCACGAACAGCGCAATCAGTGAGAGCACCCGGATTTGCTGGATATGGCCTCCTCCCGTTCCCAAGCCGTGGAGATAATACTTCTCGTAAGGCCAGAGAAACGGCTTGACATCATCCTTCGGATATTCCCTGGTAATCCTGTCGACAATCTTGCTGTTGAATTCTTCAAGGGAAGTATTTTCCTGGAGTTGGACGAACGTCGTGAAGGAAAGGTTGTACCAGGTTTCCAAATGACGGGGGTTGCTCCACCTCTCTTTTAAAAACTCTATGGGAATAAGGAAATCGAACTGAAAAGTGGAATTGTGGGGAATTTTTTCCAACACACCGGTTACTTTGAAGTCATAGGCGTTGTCGACACGGATGACTTTGCCGAGGGGATTTTCAATTCCGAAATACTTTTCAGCCATCTGCGCAGTCATGACAAGGGAGTGGGGATTGGAAAGAGCAGTCGAGGAATCCCCAAGCTTCAGAGGAAAGGTGAACATCTCGAGGAATGACGGGTCTACGGCTTCGGCTTTCTCTTCGAATTTTTCATCTCCGAAGGCGAGATAAAGGGTATGGGGACCGTTACAGATCCTGACAGAATTGACAATTTCCGGATAGTCGGCTTTCAGGGCCGGGCCAAGAGCCGGAGGCGTCCCAGTCGAGGCGCGTATCTCGCTACCCAATCGCATCCGGGTGCCCACAATATTGAGGTTTTTGCCATTTTCATGAAATTGGTCGAAACTGATTTCGTCCTGGACCCACAAAAAAATGAGGATGCAGCAGGCCATTCCGATGGCTAACCCAGCTATGTTGATGAAGGAGAAACCTTTGTGCCTTCTGAGGACGCGTAGAGCTACCTTAAGATAATTTTTAAACATCTGCACACTCCAGTATATTGAGTTGAGGATCTTTGCGGGTATGAGCCTCGCGATTTGCCTCCAGTACCATGTGTTGGCTTCGAAAAGGCTCTCTTCCCTGGCCATGGCATTGTAGAATTCCTCGAAATCACCGAGAGGTGTATCCCAAGTTCCGTCGGGAAGGATCCATCGCAAAATGCACTCTGCCATTTTGGGCGGTTTGTGGTGCTGGGGTTGATCGTTCACCTTAACCCTCTTCGGATATTTCCGGAATACCGCGCCACATCCTGTCTTGAACGGCGCGGATCCTGATCAAAGCCGCCACGCCTTCGCCTGTCAGCTGATAGATGCGTTTGTGCCGTCCGCCCCGCTCGGGGGTCGCCTCGGACAGGTAAGACTCCAAATATCCCTTTTTGACCAGACGATCCAGCGGCATGTAGATGGACCCGAGGGACCACTTCTCTTCCGTGATTTCGGATACATGCCGATGAATGGGGATACAGTAAGCATTGTCTTTCAACCGCCAGACGGCTAACAGGATTAGCTCCTCGGCTCGTGTCAAGAGATCCACTTTGACCTCCTCAGGTGACGATATTCGTTATCCGGGTCACTTCAGCCATTATAGAATTCATTTGTTTCAATTTTTGAGGATCGTCATTATTATAGACGTTTATGGTCGAAAAAGGTTGTCAGCGATGCCAAAGAAATGGCCTCACTCCAATCCCGAAAAACAGGTAAGGGATTTCAATCAGACATTTTTTCCCGAAGGTTCCATGGCTTTCTGTTAAGCGGATCAGGGCGAAATCGAGATGTTCTCGCTCAGCGGCTTCAATCAGGGTAAAGCCATTCCGGCTTATCGAAAAGCATCGTCATCCACCAGAAGAGAAGACAGCGCAAGAGGTTGGGCCTGAATCCCTGGATGATCCAGCCTAAAAAACCAAGACCGAGACTGGCGAAAAGGAGTATGAGCAGTGCCTCGAGCAGCGAAAACCCGCAGAGGACGGGCAGGCCCACCGCAAGGGCAAGAGTCAGAACAAACATGAGGAACCTGATCATCAGGCCTCCTTCCTTCCACAAGAATCTATGCAGGGATACACGCCCCTGAATTCAGACATGAATCAAAGAGCGGTCCCCTCGCGGTCATTATTTCACATATCTCTCGAACCAGGCAAGAATACGCTTCATAAGATCGATGCGGAGTTTTTCCTCCTGGATACCGTGGCCTTCCCGGGGGTATACCACATACTCCGTCTCCACTCCGTAGCGTTTCAGCCCCCGATAAAATTGCTGGCACTGGCCGATGGGATCAATCCGGTCATTCTCTCCTGTTAGAAGCAATGTCGGCGTTTTTACGTTCTTGACATGGGTTACGGGAGACCTCTCCTGGAATAATTCCAGGCCTTCGTAAGGGCTTCCCATGTACCACGTATCGTAGGCGTTGATGCCGGCCTCTTCCGTGCCGTACTCACTGGCCAGGTCTGTCATGGGGGCTCCGGAGACCGCAGCCTTGAAGCGATCAGTCTGGGTGACAGCCCAGGCGGCCATGTAGCCACCGTAGGACCATCCCCCGATTCCCAGCCGCTCCGGATCGGCGATGCCCTGCTCTATCATGAAGTCCACACCGGCCATCACGTCCTTGAAATCTCCACCGCCCCAGTCTCTCCGGTTAGCCCTGACAAAATCTTGACCGTAGCCAATAGAGCCCCGGATGTTGGGGTAGAGGACGGCAAAACCGCGCTGGGCCAGGAGTTGCCCCCAGGGTTCGAACCGGTCCGACCAGACGCCTGCCGGACCGCCGTGAACAAGAACGATGAGAGGGACAGGCGTTCCCTGTCGGTAATTTCTGGGTTTCAAAAGTGCAGCTTCTATCTTTGTTCCGTCGAAACTGGGATAGGTCACAATCTCGGGCGGGATGAGCACAACATCATCCCACTCGGCATTAAAAGCGGAGGCCTTCTTGGCTTCTCCCGGCGTCTCCGAAATCCAAAGCTCCGGCAACTGGGTCGACGTCTGACCGACAAAGGCAGTAATGTCAGGACCGATAACGAAGGATCCAGAGGGATGCACGCGGTAGGAAGGAAGTTTTTTCGCCCTGCCCTCGAGATCAATCTCATAGAACGTGACCGCGAATCCGGTTGCGGCCTGGTAGATCAGGTGATTGTTCCCGTGCCACACATAGAAATACGCGGACCGGCCGATAGAGTTTTGCGTGAGATTCCTTGCTTTTCCTCCTTCTAAAGGCATGATGAAGAGATCGTTGGCGGTCGGCCCATCCGTGCGGGTCCCCATGTAGGCGATTCGTTTTCCGTCAGGAGAAACCTGCACCAAACCGAAGGGCAGTGCCGGCCTGGCTATTTCGGTAAGCTTGCCCTCCTCGACTTCCAGAGCATACAGACGCTCGGTCAACAGTTCCGGATGGTTCCGGTCTGTAGCCGTAACGATCAAGCGCCTCCCGTCCGGTGTCCAGCAGTAGTCAGCGACACGCCACGGACCTTGAGTGAGCTGTTTCACCTGCTTTGATGCGGCGTCAATGCTCCACAAGCGAGGAGGTTTGTCGTCGATGTCCACCACCCGGGTATCATCTTTGTCTTTCTGCTTTTTTTCCTCTTCCTCAGTTTTCGGTTCTGGAGCCAGGTAGGCAATCCGTTTGCCTTCAGGGGCCCACTCAAAGGACTGAACACCGGTCTTGCAATCTGTCAAAGCCTGGGCTTCTCCCCCCTTGAGAGAGATGGTATAAATCTGCGGTTTCTCTTTGCGGCTCGAGATAAAGGCCAGAGTGCGGCAATCGGGTGACCAGCGGGGATGACGGTCGGCCTTATCCGAGTTTGTGAACTTTTGCAGCTGTCGGCTCACCGTGTCATAAATCCAAATATCCGAATCCCGCGATTCCCCTTTGACCGGTTCGGTCACGGTCATGGCGATATAGCGGTTATCCGTCGAAAGCTGAAGATCGCCGATACTCCGAATTTGAAGCGCCTGTTCCGGCGTCAGTATAATTTTATCTGTATCGGCAACAGTCTCAGCGGGAGGACAGGTAAACACGAGGTGAACGGAGAACAGGCTGACGGACAAAACCCAGATGATGACGAAGCTCCACCGCAGAGAAAAGGGAAAAACACTTTTGGCCTGAACCATGTTGACCTCTCCTTGTTAACAACTTAAATGGCCTTGAGATATCAAAGCCCACATTCAGCAAGGCGATATTCGCCCCTTTTAAGGCTCCTCACATCCGGATAACTTAGATCTCGGCGAGCCTCTACTTCTTTTTATGGTAGTTGGGATAGGCCGGCCGTTTTGGGTGAGGAAGCGGGTTTTCAGCCAGTTCCTCCATGACGATGGCGATGGCCTTGTCCAACTGGGGATCCTTGCCTTGACGGACCAGCTTGGGGTCCAGCTCCACTTCCACATCCGGATAAACACCGATGTTTTCCGCGATCCAGTGCCCGTCAGGACTCCAGACTGCGGAGCTGGGGGATGAAACCAAACCGCCGTCCAGGAGCTGAGGCGCCATGGCCCGTCCGACCAGCCCCCCCCAAGTGCGCTTGCCCACCAGAGGTCCGACTTTCGCACTCTGAAAGTACCAGGGCATGGCGTCTCCACCCGAGCCGGCAAACTCGTTGATGATCATGACTTTGGGCCCGAAGATGGCTCCTTGAGGTTGGACTTCGTCATAGCCATCCCTTGTGGCGACCAGGCTCATCATTTTGCGCTGGAGGCGTTCGATGATGTCGGTGGCCAGCATCCCGCCTCCGTTGAAGCGCTCGTCGATGATGACCCCCTCTTTCCCGACTTGAGCGTAGAAGTAGCGGTTGAAGTAGGTGTATCCACCAAAAGCTGTGTCGGGCATATAGACATAAGCCACACGGCCATCGGTCACTTTGTCCACATATCGCCGGTTGCCTTCGATCCAATCAAAATGCCGGAGCTGCGTCTCCCTGTCGATGGGAACTACGGTCACTTCCCGCGAGCCATTCCCATTCGAGCTGGGGCTCACGGTGAGGACGACCTGTTTCCCGGCCTTCTTCTCGAAGAAGCTGTAGATGTTATCCCTGCCGTAGAGTTCACGGCCGTCCACCGCCAGCAGGTACTCGCCTGCCACGACATTGACACCGGGTTGGGTCAAAGGGGCCTGCAACCGGGGATTCCAATTCTCCCCGTTGAAGATTCGGCTGAAACGGTACCGGCCGTCGACGATCTCGTAATCCGCCCCCAGAAGTCCGGTGGAAATGCGATCCACCCCAGGAAGATCGCCCCCGGCAACAAAGAGATGACCGACTGTTATCTCACCCATCATATCGGAAAAGAGATAGTTGAGGTCCTCTCGCGAAGCCACCTGGTCAACATAGGGTGCGTATCTTTTTATGGCGGTTTCCAAATCCAACCCATGAAGGCCGGGATCGTAAAAGAATTCCCGTTGAATTCGCCAGGCATCGTAGTACATCTGCCGCCATTCCTGGCGTGGATTCACTTTTAATTCGATGTTCATGGTTGGCATCGGCTTTACAGGCGGTTTGGGAGCTCCGGGAGGCATGGGAGGAGCGTCTTTGGGAGGCATGGGTTTAAGGTCATCGATAAACCATTGGCCATTCTTGCTGTAGAGGTACTTCTGTCCGTTCCGGGCTATCTCAAAGGCCCTGACGCCGCTGACCACCACATCGGCCCGCCGCTGTTTGAGGTCAAAACGATGCACTGTATTGCCGGGCGGGAAAAAGGCGCCTGGAAGGGGGGGGTTGCTCTCGACTGCCAGAAGCACCCCGGAGCTTCCCGCCTGGATATCGATATAGGTCCGGGGCGGCATGGGAACGGCCAGGATCCGCTGGAGGATGCCATCTAGATCAACAGTTACGGTAACTTCTTTGTCCGGTTTTTCTTCCGGTGGGCCGCCGGGCTTTTCCGCTTTGCCTTGCTCAGTTTTTTGTCCTTTTTTTGACTTCTCCTCTTTTTTCACAGGCTCTTCGGCCGGTTTTTCCTCATCACTTTCCGGAAGGAAAGGTGATGATTCCTTTTTCGACAACACGGCTAAATATATGGTCTGGGTTTGCTCCCGGAAGATGCTGTGGATATCCGGCTGATAGGACGCACCGGAATCGGTGCTGGCTGTAAAGTAGAGATATTTACCTCCCGGATCGAAGACTGGATTTCGGGCATCGCTCATGCCGTCGGTAATCTGAATGCTCTTCCCTCTTTCCAGGGAATAAAGAAATACAGCACCCAGGTAATTCGGCAAGCGTTTGGCATAAGTCAGCCATTTGGAATCGGGGGACCAGTGGAGCACTGTGCCGAATTGAGCGCCGTAGTATCTGGCCTTGTCCACCTGGATCGGCTTTTTATCGGCGACATCTATATACCAAAACTTGAGGTGGCAGTCCACGTAGGCGATCTTCTTGCTGTCCGGTGACCAGTCGGGATTAAAATAAAAGGAGGGTTTTTCTTCCAAGGCTATTTTTATGACCTCCGCTGTCCCGCTCTGGGATCTGATGTGAAGCATGTATTCACCGGATTCATCGGAGAAATAAGCGATACTCTGGCCGTCGGGAGACCAGGAAGGATAGCGTTCGATGGCCCCTGACGAGTTTGTCAGGTTGCGGTAGTCTCCTTTTTCAGCGGGGACGGTGATCACCTCTCCCCGGGCCTCGAAAGCGACCCGCTTGGCATTGGGAGACAGGCTGGCAAAGGAGAGGTCGCGGCCGACGTTGACGAACTTCTCCCTGACCTCGAGCATATCCCCGGCTATAGTGACCGGGATGGGCTTTGTCTCGGCGGTGGCTGGATTCAGAATATGGAGGGAGCCGAACTTCTCGTAGACAATGGCATCCGGTCCTGCCCCGGCTGATTTTAGGTCCATGCCCTCATTATCCAGCACGCGGGTGACCTCTTTCTTCTTGACGTCGTAGGCAAAAAGGGTTACCGGTCCATCCCTGTCAGAAAGAAAATACACCTTATCGCCCAGCCACATCGGATTGAAGTCGTTGGAATCCTGGCGGGGAACGATGGTGATGCTGGAATCGGTAAGGTCGGCAATCCAGATGGGGGTGGCCAAACCGCCGCGGTAGCGTTTCCACACGTCGAACGCCCGGCTTAACGGGACGTAAGCCAGATGATTCCCGTCCGGCGAATAACTCCCTTCAAACCCCATAGGCAATGGAAGTTTTTCGGGCATTCCTCCCTTCACATTGACCGTAAAGAGCTCCGCAAATCTGGAGAAGGCCGTCCGGAGAGACGCGAAGAGTATTTCTTGCCCGTCCGGCGTCCATCCCAACGCTGCATCGGGAGCGTTATGCCAGGTCAGCCGATGCGGCTCTCCGCCTGAAGCCGGCATCACATAGACATCCTGATTGCCGTCGTATTCTCCGGTGAAGGCGATGAAAGATCCATCTGGAGAAAAGATGGGATCGGTCTCGATGCCCTTGGCGGTTGTCAGCCGCCGAGCCGCGCCCCCTTCCCGGGGAACACGCCACAGGTCGCCAGCAAAGACGAAGACGACGTGCGTGCGGTTAAGCGTGGGTTTCTGCATCAACAGCGGAACGCCATCAGCAAGGGCCATTAGGGATAAAGTCAATAAAGCGAAAATTATGAATACAACAGTACGACGCATGGGAAATCTCCTTTTGGTTATTACTTGTCCTATTATACGTTTTTTTTCAAAGAATGTTATTCTTTTTTAAGATTGAGTGTGGCAGTGCTGTTTTCGTAATGGCCTTCAATTCAGAATGCGCCATTGAAGGATCAGTGGGCTGATGACAAACACCCTTTGTTTGTCCGGAGCGGGCAGGGGTCCTTGATCGATTAGCTCTGTTCGACCTCTTTCAAGTTAAAAACATCCCGGTGTTGCGCATACTTCCATGATCACAGTCGATGGATTTCAATGGAATGAGAGGTAAGGACCGGACAAAGAGTTCATCGGGATAGGAGAAGGGTTTTGGGATCGAGCTTTATTTCCAAGTCTCCGGGCGGGGGCAAATTGAAATCCTTCACCAGACTAAGCTGAATATGATTATCCTTGTACCCGAGCGTGATGCACACATCGATCTGATTTAAAAACTCTTTGAGCTCATTCGGAATCCCTTTGTCATCGAAAAGAGGATCGGCGCCCTTCAGAGAGGCACTGAACCAGACTTCCAGTTCTGCTCTCCGGGCAAAGTCTTTGAATTTTTGCAGATCTTCGGGTGTGGACTCAGCGAATTTGAATCCGTCCACGATAACAGCATCCGCGGCGAAGTTGCCGCAATCTATCATGGCTTCGATGCTTTTGAGCACTTGATCCGTTCGGGCCGCATCCTGCTTGAAATTCATGATCACTCTGTTTTTGATGATCTCGTCATGAATATCGAGAGCCGATTCCAGTTGCCGCTTGTGGGCAATCTCTTTAAAGATATCTTCATACCAGCCTATGATGTAATCAACACGGCTGGCATAGGAGACATGGATTATGGGTTTATCCCGGAATAATTTATCCGTAGCGATATGAACCAAACAGGCGGTTTTACCCACGCCTTTTCGTGAAGCGAGAACACCGATGTTCCCTTGGCCAAGTCCGCCATGAATGGCTTTTTCCAGAATTCGCAGAGGGCTCCGTCGTATCAGTTCCTCTTTGATCATCCTCTGGCCTCCTTAATTTTTATGAGGAGATTCCCTCTTTTGATTATTTTGGTATTCCGCTCTTAGATCTTCTGCGATATCCTCCGGGACCTTCCTGTATTTGAGGAATTCCATGGTGAACTCCGACTTGCCCTGAGTAAGAGACCGGAGCGTCGTGGCATAGCCGAACATCTCACTCAGAGGCACTTCGGCATCCACCCGGGCAAAGTTGCGGTCCTCGGTCGAGCTGATGATGATTCCCCTCCTCTGGGTGATGCTGGAAAAAACGTTGCCTATGAATTCCGAAGGACTTTCGACGGAAAGTTTCATAACCGGTTCGAGAATGACCGGCTGGGCCTTCATGTAAGCCTGTCCAAAAGCTTCCCTGGCTGCTGTCTGGAAGGCCAAGTCCGAGGAATCAACGGCGTGAGAATGACCGTCACTCAAGACAACCCGGACGGCGGCAATGGGACACCCGATGAGCTTGCCTTTTTCCATCGCCTTCTGGAATCCTTTGTCACAGGAGGGAATGAACTCTTTGGGGATGTTCCCTCCCTTGATGTCGTTGACGAACTCGTAGGAACCTTCGTCTAAGGGTTCGACGTGACCGATGACCCGGGCGTACTGGCCTGCCCCGCCGGTCTGTTTTCTATGGGTGTAATCAAATTCAGCCAGGCGGCTGATTGTCTCCCTGTAGGCAACCCGCGGCTTCCCGGTTTCAACTTCGGCCTTGTATTCCCGCTTCATCCGCTCGACGTAGACATCCAGGTGGAGCTCCCCCATGCCCTGAATTATCGTCTGTTTGGAGTCGGCGTCGATGTAGGTCTTGAACGTCGGGTCCTCCTTGGTGAACCGGTTCAAGGCCTTCGCCAGATTGTTTAAGCTTTTGCTGTCCACAGGTTTGACTGCCAGAGAGATTACCGGCTCAGGAACGAAAATCGAGGTCAAGGCATAGTTAAGCCCGGGGGTTACGAAGGTGTCTCCGGACTGGCAATCAATACCGAAGAGAGCGGCGATGTCTCCGCTGCCAGCCTGCACAATGTCCTCCATGGTGTCGGCATGCATCTTAACCAACCGGCCAACACGAAAGGCCTCTCCAGATCGGGTGTTCAGGAGCTTGTCGCCCTTCTTGATCTCTCCTTGGTAGACCCTAATATAGGTGAGCTGTCCATAAGGGCCATCCTCCAGTTTAAAGGCCAGGGCCACGCTGTCAGCACTCGACTCCGGCTCCAGTATGACCTCGCTGCCTCCATTATCCAGGTCCAGCGCAACATTTCTCACTTCACTAGGATTGGGAAGATAGTTCACGACGGCATCCAGCAAAGGCTGCACACCTTTGTTCCGGTAGGCCGAGCCCATCAAAACAGGAGTCAGCCTTCGGCTGATCGTTCCTTTCCGAACCGCCTCGATAATGATGTCCTCGGTCTCCCTGCCTTCGAGGATGGCTTCGGTGAGCTCATCAGAAAACAAGGAGGCGGCATCCAGCATCTCTTCCCTTCGTTGCGCAGCTTCTTCTCGCAAATGCAGAGGGATTTCATCGCTGCGGACCTCCTCGCCGTCGTCCCCGTCAAAATAAACAGCTTTCATGGTAACCAGATCGACCACACCTTCATGCTTGTCTTCGAGCCCTATGGGAAGCTGCATCAAGACCGGATTGTGACCGAGGCGATCTCTGAGCTGATCTTTCACCTGAAGGGGATTGGCGCCTATTCTGTCCAGCTTATTGATGAAAACAAGAAGGGGAACGGAATACCGCTTGAGCTGGCGGTCCACAGTAATGGTCTGAGATTGGACACCCCCTACGGAACAGAGGACAAGAACAGCGCTGTCCAGAACCCGGAGCGATCGTTCTACTTCGATGGTGAAATCCACATGCCCCGGTGTATCGATAATGTTGATAACATGATCTTTCCAGTGGACAGACGTGGCTGCGGAGGCGATTGTGATTCCCCTCTCTTTTTCCAGTTCCATGGAATCCATGGTGGCGCCCACCCCGTCCCTGCCCCTCACTTCATGGATTTGTCTGATCTTTTTGGCATAAAACAGAATCCGTTCGGTCAGCGTTGTTTTTCCGGAGTCGATGTGCGCACTGATCCCTATGTTCCGCTTCGTTTCGAGCCTGTTGTTCATCGACATAAAATCCTCAATCTGAGTTTGAAAAGGGGATACTATTGTTTTAAAGAGAAGATAATATGGAAGATGATTATACTCGATTATGCCGATTCAATCAATATAATTATTATCCCTTGACTTTGCGCGCCATTGAAAGGGGCTCCATCAGCTCTATACCGAAGCTTCTCACATCCTGTAGACAGCCTATTGGGCCCGGTCTTCGGGAAGGAACGAACCATCTCGGCTTTCGAGGCGCTAAACTCAGCGTGTGTCCGCCTGATCGCGACACTCCCTCCTTAGGTCCCCCAATCATTGTCCGTCAGAGTCAACAGGAATCCATTTGAGCAGCGCGAATTGATCTCATCAAAATGAGACCAGTCTCTGTATTTCACCAAACCGGGTTTCAATCTTGTCCATGGAGAGGGTTTTGAAGGGATCAATGCCGAAATCCTCGATGACGAAAGAGGCAAGGACGCTCCCATAAACAGCCGCGACACGGATATCCCTCTCGTCATAGGACTGAACCTTATCCAGATATCCTAAAAAGCCGCCTCCGAAGGAGTCTCCGGCTCCGGTCGGATCCACGACCTGCTCGCTTGGGTAGGCTGGAATTCCAAAAATACGATCGTTACTGAACAGCAACACGCCATGCTCGCCCTTCTTGAGAACCACGACGGAAGGACCTCTTTCGAGTATCTTCTTCCCCGCCTTCACCAGGTTCGATTCCTTAGTGAGCATCTTAACCTCTTCATCGTTGGCAAAGAAAATGTCCACTTTCTGCATCACGGAAAGGAGGGATTCCGGCTTGGTCCGGATCCAGAAATTCATGGAGTCCATGGCCACAAGCTTTGGATTTCTAAGCTGGGAAAGGATTCCTTCCTGAAGTTCCGGATCAATGTTGGCCAAAAAGAGGATTTCGGCATCTCTGTATTCTTCAGGCATCTTGGGTCTGTATCCCTTCAACACATTCACTTCCGTGGTTAGCGTGGTTCTTTTGTTCGGGTCCTCAGCGTACCGGCCTCTCCAGAAAAAGGTTTTGCCCGGCCTCACTTCAAGACCCCTTGTATCCACTCCTCGATCCTTGAATAGCTCAATGGTATCCCGGGGAAAGTCCTCTCCGACCACACCGACAATCATGGGATGAGTGAAGTAGCTCGCGGCAAGACAGCAGTAGGTTCCGGATCCGCCTACGATACGCTCACGGGTCTCCTGCGGCGTTTCGATGGAATCCAGGTTAAAGGTTCCGACAACGACAAAACTCATAGCTGCCCGCTTCCTTCACACGTATTTTCCGATGATGTGCCGCAACCGTTCCTTCGCCTCCTTGCTAATTCTGTCTCTCTGGGTAACGATACAGTTCCCAAGGGCCTCGGAACAGCCACACTGGGCCTCCTCCCAGGGGGGAAGCATCGTGATCGCTTTTTTGAGAATGGCTTTGGCACTCTGGATGTTCCTCTGAACATTTTCAATAATCATCTCGATGGTGACGGTCTCCTCAGTCTCGTGCCAGACATCATAATCCGTAACCAGGCACATGGGTGCATAGCACATTTCCGCTTCGCGGCAGAGTTTGGCCTCTGTGACGCCGGTCATGCCGATCACATCACATCCCCACGAGCGGTAGACGCGGGATTCGGCTTTGGTGGAAAACTGAGGCCCCTCGATACAGATGTAGGTCCCTTTGGGATGGACTGTCAAACCCAGGTCCTGCCCTGCTCGGAGGAGGACCTGGGAAAGCTCCCCGCAGACAGGTTCGGCGAAGCTGATATGGGCGGCAATCCCTTCCCCAAAAAAGGAGCGACTGCGGTAAGTCCGATCAAAAAACTGGTCGGCAAAGACAATATCTCTGGGCTTCAACTCTTCCCTGAGTGAACCGACGGAGTTAGTCGCTATGACTCTCTCCACACCGAGCATCTTGAATCCATAGATATTGGCTCTGTAATTGATATCGGAAGGCAGGAGAGGGTGTCCTCGGCCGTGTCGGCTGAGAAAGGCCATCATCTGCCCTTCTAAAGCACCGAGGATGTAGGCATCCGAAGGCTTTCCGAAGGGCGTTTCCATCTCGATTTCCTCGAGGACTTCCAGCCCTTCTATCCTGTACAGCCCCGTCCCCCCCAAAAGCCCTATTCCCACTTTAGGCCATTTTTTCTCTGTCATCTGATCTCCTGCCTTCTTCCTCAGAATTATTAATGATGCCGGATCCTCCGCCAAATCATCTTTACCGCAAAAATCATGGACTGCAACAAAGCCTGAAAAATGGAGAATATTGATATATACTTATTCACAAAACAAGTCAAGACGAACGGTTTTCTCTTACGGTCCGTTTGACTGACGTCCAATAAGAAAGAGCGACAGAGTCGTCCTATGTCTATCTGAGACACAGAGGACGGATAGCCAGGCATAGCCGCGCATATGTCCATCTGAACTGCAGGGGCTGGTGCGGCTAAAACAAATCATAGTATGTATAAGGTGCACTTTTTGCGTAAGTTCGATGGAACGAGCCTCTATCCGTAGGAGACGCATAAGGTAGCTGGAGCCTAGAAAACAAGTCAAAGTCTGATGGAGTCGCCTAGGAGGATGGGGGGTTTTCGACGAAAACAGACATTGACTTGCTGTCTTTCCTCTAAAGACGTTTGAGTTTTGCGGGCAATTTCGTTAGACTATGGCAGAAGGAAAACAGATGGATAACGAACAGAAAATACGCCAATTAGTGGACATCCTCAACAAAACTTCCCGGGTGGCTATCCTCACAGGGGCCGGAATATCGGCTGAATCCGGGATTCCCACTTTTCGGGGCGAGGAGGGACTCTGGAAAAACTATAGGGCTGAACAACTGGCCACACCGCAAGCCTTTGCTCAAAACCCCGGTCTTGTCTGGGAGTGGTACAACTGGCGGAGGGGAATCATCGGCTCGAAAGACATCAACGACGGTCACAGGGTCTTGTCCAAATGGGAAAACATCTTCCCCACTTATTCTGTGATCACCCAGAACATAGACGGCTTCCACGCCAAGGCAGGCTCGACGAATATCGTCGAACTCCACGGCAACATCTGGAAGATGCGCTGCACAGCGGAGCAGACGGTGAGAGAAAATTATGAGACGCCCCTGAGTGAGATTCCTCCGCGTTGTCCGGACTGCGGAGCCATGCTCCGTCCTCATGTGGTCTGGTTCGGCGAATCCCTTGACCAGGCCGTCATCCAGCAGGCATTCGCCTTGAGCTCGAGTTGCGAAGTGATGTTTGTGGTGGGGACATCGGCTGTCGTACAGCCGGCGGCTTCTCTGCCGATCACGGCCGCTGATGCAGGAGCCAAGATCGTAGAAATCAACCCCAATCCCACTCCCCTCACTGTCTACGCCGACTTCTCTTTCAGAGGAAATTCCGGAGAAATCCTGCCTCTGATCGACAGAGAATTGTCCCAAGCTCTCCATCATTAATCGATGAGTAAGCCAATGAAATTCATCTATTTTGACGCCATAGCCGGGATGAGTGGCGATATGATTCTGGGAGCTCTCCTCGACCTCGGTGTGCCACAGGACCTGTTCACTGATGCCATGGCTAAACTGAAACTCCCCGTTGACATCCGGATCACGGAGACGAAGAGAGCCTCTCTCCGGGCTCTCCAAGTGGATGTGGAGGTCAAGAAAAAGAAGCCCATCACCCGAAAATGGGCCGATATCGATAGTCTTATCCAAGATTCGCCCTTTGAGGAGGATATTAAAAAGATGTCATTGGATATTTTCAGAAACCTCTTCGAAGCCGAATCCCGCGTCCACGGCCATAAATTTGCCGAAACACACCTCCACGAAGCAGGTGCGGACGATGCCATCATCGATATTGTGGGGTGTGCCTACCTCGCCAAACAGCTCAACATCAGCACCTTTTATGCCTCACCCTTGAATGTGGGGCGAGGCTGGGTAAAAACATCCCACGGCATTCTTCCTGTTCCCCCACCTGCTGTCGCCGAACTTCTCAAGGGTATCCCTGCCTATTCAGCCTGGGTAAATCAGGAATTGGTCACTCCGACCGGAGCTGCGATCGCCGCCACTGTAGTCGAGAAATTCATAGCCTTTCCCGAGATATGTTGTGAAAGGATCGGCTGCGGAGCCGGAGGTCGAGATTTTTCCGGTTTCCCCAACATCCTCAGGGCATTCATGGGCAAGGCGGAGGAATTCAAAAAGGATAAAGATGTTTACCAAATCGAGGCCAACATCGATGACTCTACACCTCAAATTCTGGCCAATTTCTACGACAAAGCCTTCATGCTGGGAGCTCTGGATGTGTTTCTCACTCCGGTCATGATGAAAAAAAACAGACAGGCCACCAAATTGACAGTGCTGACCGAACTGGACAAAATGGACAGCCTCATCAAAGCCATATTCGAAGAAACCAGCTCCATCGGAGTCCGGTACTATCCGGTCGGGAGACGAATCCTAGAGCGGAAGATGGTCAATGTCGAAATCTTCGGGGAGCAAATTGGGATCAAAATCGCATATCTCGAAGACGAGGAAGTGAACATCCAGCCGGAATATGCCGATTGTCTGACCCTGGCGGAAAAACAAAAGATGCCGGTGAAAAAAATCATGGAATTGGCCAAGAGCGAGTACTTCAAAAGATATGCGGAGACAAAGCGGATATGACTAAAGAAACTCGACCAGCGAAGGGACAGGGAAAAAGAGCTAAGCCCAGGCCGAAGACAACGGATCTTAAAAAGATCGAAGAGGGCGTTAAGTCTATTCTGGAAGGGATTGGAGAGGATCCGGCCAGGCCAGGAATCCGGAGAACACCCATGAGAGTGGCCAGGATGTTCAAGGAGATCCTGGGCGGCTTGACCGAAGATCCCGCTGTCCACATGAAGGTCATTCAAGAAGAGAAGCACGACGAAATGGTGATCATTAAAGATATCCCTCTGTATTCGATGTGCGAGCATCATTTGCTCCCCTTTGCCGGAGTGGCTCATGTGGCCTACATTCCCAAAGACGGGCGTATCGTAGGCCTCAGCAAGATTGCCCGGGTGGTGGAGAGTTACGCCCGCCGTCTTCAGGTGCAGGAAAGACTCACCAAACAGATAGCCGACCTCATCAACGAGCGCCTCAAACCGCTGGGCGTGATGGTCGTCATCGAGGCCGAACACATGTGCATGTCCATGAGAGGGGCCAAAAAACCCAAATCCATGACTGTGACCTCGGCGGTGAGAGGGTCATTCCGCAGCAGCCACGCCACCCGTGTCGAAGCCATGACCCTGATCAAAGGAGGATTTCCCGGTGGCAAAGAGCTCTAAAAAAACCTTCTACATCACCACGCCCATCTACTACGTGAACGATGTCCCTCACATCGGGAATGCCTACACCACTATTATTGCCGACGCCATCAGTCGTTTCAAAAAACTGGCCGGCTATGACGTGTTTTTCCTGACCGGAACGGATGAACACGGTCAGAAGATGGAGAAATCCGCGGCGGAAAAAGGACTCACGCCCCTAGAACTGGCAGACCAAAACGTGAAACGGTTTAAAACCTTGTGGAAGGATCTGAATATCCGGTATGACTACTTCATTCGCACGACGGAAGAATTTCATGAGAAGACCGTTCAGAAACTCTTCCAGAAATTGATGACAAAAGGTGATATCTACAAAGGAACCTACGAGGGATACTACTGTGTCTCCGACGAATGTTTTCTTTCCGATGATATCCCCCTCGAGGAAAGTGGGGAAAAAATCTGCCCTGATTGCGGAAAGCTGGCCGGCAAGCTGGCTGAGGAGACCTATTTTTTCAAACTTTCTGCCTACCAGGAGAGGCTTCTCGAGCTCTATACGAAAAATCCCACCTTTGTCCGGCCACAAACACGGATGAACGAGGTCAAGAGCTTTGTCAGCCAAGGCCTCAAAGACTTGAGCCTGACCCGGACCACGGTCAAATGGGGCATTCCCATCCTCCATGACCCTGATCACACCATCTATGTTTGGTTTGACGCCCTGAACAACTACCTGACAGGTATCGGGTATGATTGGAACATGGAACAGTATGAAAAATTCTGGCCGGCGACCATCCACCTCATCGGTAAAGACATTCTCCGTTTTCATGCCATATATTGGCCGGCATTCCTGATGGCTTCCGGATTTCCCCTGCCGGAAACGGTTTTCGGCCATGGCTGGTGGATGCGGGATGAAACCAAAATGTCGAAATCCAAGGGAAACGTACTCGATCCCTATCTCATACTGAACACCTTCGGAAAAGATCCGTTGCGCTACTTTCTGCTTCGAGAGGTTCCCATCGGGTTGGACGGAAACTTTTCCCACGAGGGGTTTGTTCATAGAGTGAACTCTGATCTGGCCAATGACCTGGGGAATCTGGTCCAGAGAACGCTGACCATGCTAACCAACTATTTTGGCGGCAGGATAGATGATATAGAGGATGAAAATGACTCTGATGTGGCACTTCGCACGGAATTTGAATCACTCAAAAAAACAGTCAGGACTCATTATGAGGATTGTGCCCTAAATAGAGCCCTGGAAGAGATATGGATCTATCTCAATAACGTCAACAAGTATCTCGCAGAGAATGAGCCCTGGATTCTGGCCAAAGAAGAGAGGCAGAAGAAAAGATTGGGTCGAGTTCTGTTCCAAGCAGCAGCCGCAATCCGGGCTATAGCCTATTTTATCTTTCCTGTCATGCCGGAATCGGCAGCCAAAATCTGGAAATGCCTCGGGGACAGGAGGTCAATTTCCGACACAGATTTCGATGATCTTCGGTTCGAGGACTTCGAAACCTGCGGCAAGGCACAAAAACCAGAGCCGCTCTTTCCGAGGATCAGCCTGAAAGACTTTTTGGAGAAAGAGGAAAGGAAAACGGTCAAGGCTGCAAAGGAGGAAAAAATGGATATCATCACCTTTGACGAATTCAAAAGAATGGACCTGCGTGTTGCTGAGATTATCGAGGCCCACAGAGTAGAGGGAACCGATAAACTCCTCAAGATTATCATTAGCCTGGGAGATGAGCAGAGACAAATGGTTGCCGGCATCGCCGAGACCTATGATCCTGAGGATTTGCCGGGGAAAAAGTTGATCGTGATCATCAACCTCAAGCCGGCGGTTATAAGAGGGGTCGAATCCAACGCCATGCTCCTGGCCGCCGATTTGGGAGGAAAAGCCTACATCCCGTTTTTTGTCGAAGACATCCCTCCCGGATCCAAGGTGAGTTAGATCTCATCCGGCTTTGCCCATATATAGCCTCTCAGGTTAGAAATTGTTCAAGCCGAGAAGAGGGAATGGCCCCTTCCCTCAGAAGGGACGGTTTATCACCAGTGAGGTCCACTATTGTCGAGGACAGTCCACCGCGTGTCATTCCCCCGTCCACGATACAATCCACCTTTCCCTGAAAAACCTGGATCGCTTTGAAAGGATCCGATATCTCTGCTTTACCGGCGATATTGGCGCTCGTGGCCGTTATGGGAAATCCGGCCGTCCTCACCAATTCTCTCAGCCAAACATGATCCGGCAGCCGAACGCCTATCGTCTTGTGTGATCCAAGCAGGGCATCCGGCACAAGAGAGCTGGCTCGAAAGACAAGAGTCAGGGGACCGGGCCAGAACTCCGCCTCCAAAGATTCGAAAATGACCGGGATATCGATAGCGACAGAATGGAGCATTTCTCTATCGGCTATCACTACAGAAAGAGGCTTGGCGGGATCTCTTTTTTTCAGGCCATAGGCTCTTTGGATGGCCAACGGAGAAAAACAATTGACTCCCAGACCATAAAAAGTATCGGTGGGATAGACGACCACGCCGGCATTTCCCAAGATCTGCGCCACGATATTGATTTCGGCTGGAACACCCTTTTGGGGGTCCACGCGCACAATCCGCGTCTCCATCTCCCCTCCATAGTAAACAGCAAAACACAAACAGTCAATTCCATCCAATCTCTGAGGAAACACACTGAGTCGAAGGTGGTTCTATGATAAAAGGTGTTGACTCGAATAAGCATCTAGTCTATAACCATAGTCTCGACTGAAGTTGATAAGAAAGGGACAATTGACCTTTTTTGGGAACAGGGAGGTAAGAGTCCTTCCCCTGGAATAAGAGTAATCGAGTTTTGGCATAGATTTTGCAGATGATTTAACCAGAGGAGAACGAAAATGAAGAAATTTTTGATGGTGTTTGTGGCATTTATCCTCCTTCTTCCCGCTTTTGCCTATTCTGATTTGTTCACATTCAGAGTGGGGTATTTTATTCCCCGAGCAAACAGCGATTTGTGGCAGATTGAGCTGGAGAACATGGATTTTACGGAAACCGATTTTCAGGGAACGATCTTTGGCTTCAATTATGAGTACTTCATGAACAATCAGTTCAGCCTGATCCTTTGTCTGGATACCTACAGCAAAAAGAAAATGGGAATCTACACTGGTTTGGTGAGCGACATCATCGATGAGGAAGTCTATGCTTTTGATTACGGTCAGGGTGCCCCCATCTCTCACGTCTTCACAGTCTCCCAGACACCCATCTCCGTAGGGTTGAAAATCACCCCCATGGGACGAAGAGGGGGAGTGATTCCTTACATAGGCGGGGCTGCTAGTCTCATTCTTTTCACGGTCCGAATTCAGGGTGAGATGGTCGATTTCTCACAACCTGTCGAATTTTGGGATCTCGCTTTAGAGGAATGGGTCATCGGATATCCCGTCATCCCCACAGATGCCCGTGTGGACAACAAGCTGGCCTTTGGAGGGAATGTCTTTGGAGGAGTCATGTTCCCCATTGCCAACAGGATCAGCATAGAAGCGGAGTTCAAGTATTTCATTGGTTCTGGGGATATTTCCAACACCTTTGTCGGGTTTGAAAATCATGATCTCAACGGTTATCAAATCACCATCGGCGTGAACTACTGGTTCTAGCATCCGATGACCTTCGCTGTTCAGGTTTGATCAACAGACAAAAAAGCAGGTGGTTTTGCTTCGGGACACGTGCTTTTTTTTCGGCTGCGCTTGGCATGATTCAAGTGTGAAATGGATTATTTGCACAACAGCCGTATCGGGATTTATTGCGTCTTAAGGCTGTAAGAAGCCATCTTGTTTTGATAAATTCTTGCCTCTTCCCTTTTGCCTCTTTTTTCAAATCCCTCCACCAAAACTCGGCATTTGACGACGATTTCACTCTTGACGAGTTTCTGCTGATGAGGGGTTAAATCGAGCTGTAAGGCTTTTTCCAGAGCCTTGACTCTGAATCTATCCATTCCCCAGTAATGCTTCGATAGCTGGTCGGCATGTCCTCCACGTTTGATGATAAGGGGGCTATTGATGAAATGAATGGGATAGCGATGGGCCAATCGAATCCCCAAATCATAGTCTTCACAGGCCGGAAGGGCCTCGTCGAAGCGGCCGACCTGCTCGAACACCTCTCGCCGGAAAAGCGCTGAGGACAGGCTAATAAGACACAGGGGCAAGACTTTGTCAAATATCCAGCCCGAGTATTTCCGGTGCCTTTTCTTCGGATTAACGTAGACTCCCCTTCGCACCCAAATCTCATCAGTGTAGCAGAGCTTGGTGCGAGGGAGCGCTTCCATCAAGCTCATCTGAACACTCAACTTTTGCCGTTTCCAGAGATCATCCGAATCCAGAAACGCGATGTAGTCGCCCCTGGCCAGGTCGAGGCCGGCATTACGGGCTACGCTGACGCCTCGGTGCTGTTGCCGCCAATAGATAATCCGATCCCCTAAGTTTTTGGCAATGCGTTCTGTATCATCCGTGGAACCGTCGTCGAGGATAATGAGTTCATAGTTCCTCCCTGCTCCCCTTCCGAGAAAAAAATCCTGGTTGAATACAGAAAGGATGGCTTCCTGTAATAAGGAAGCCCGGTTGTGGGTAGGTATTATGATGCTGATCAAGGCTCAGTCCGTTGATGCTGAGGGCAGAGAGTCATCCATCAAAACATTTTTTTCACAGAGACCTGCTGATTCCTGTCAAAGGGAATAACAACCCTCCCCCACACGGTCTTGATCTCTATCTCACCGGAGATTTGACAGGAGACTTCATCCTGTTGAAGAAAGGCATAAATCTCCTTCCCGACTTCAAAAAAATTCAGTAAAAAGGGCAGAGAAAAGATTTTCTCCCCATTGCCCTCGACGCTTTTGTCGCCCCGTACGTGGTCTTCGCCGATAGGGTATCCTCCGATGGCAACCTTGTAGTTGATCCGTTCGGGCAACAAATCAAAATCGTTGGCGTTTTTGATCATCAACTGGAAGGACAGGTCGGATCCACCGATCGTCAGGGCATTGACGGTGAGCCCCACAATCTGGAACTGTGGCTCTTTAAAGACCGGGAATTCGCCAGAGAAGCCAAAAGGCAGGTACCCTCTCTCCTTTTTTTCGTCGGCAAAGGAGAGGGTGCCCGTCATGTAGCACTGGGCTCTGGGTTCATTCCGAGTGCCGGGGATGGTGTCAAACAAGAGCGCATAGGTAATTTTGACCGGCATGGCGATCAAGGTTTCATCTCTGGCTGCAACCCTGATCCTGTCTTCCAAATTCGTCTGCATCTGAAGATATTCTTGCTGATTGACTGTAAACCGATAAGTGTATCCCGAAAGATAATAGGTCTTCGAGGAGACGTTCTTGATTGTGATATAAAAGACCAGCTTGAGTCCTGTGGGGCTCAGCTCCTGAATCTGCTTCTCTCTAAGTGAAATCTGGATGTCCTCCTCTAAAGAGAAAGACAGAGCGGTGTTGGACAGCGCCAGCAGAAGAATCAAAGAGAAACTCAAGGCCTTCATTCTTATCCTTCCTGAAGATATGAGCATCTAGGATACACCAAACCTTTCAAAACGACAACCCTTTCCCTCTGCTGGCATTTTGGCCTTTCTACCCGTATAATAGGAAACAATGAACCTCCAGGTTTCCTTCCCCGAGAAAGACATGTTCATCCAGCTCTTTAATGAAAACGTGCACATTGTCGGGGGCTACGTCCGTGACAGTCTCTTGGGCCGAGCCAAGGAAGAGGGGATTGACCTTCTGGTCAGTCGTCATGCTGTTGAAGTTATCGTCGACAAGCTCAAGCCTCTGGGAAAAGTTGATCTGGTGGGAAAGAGTTTCGGTGTCATCAAATTCACGATTCAGGGGCGAACCTACGATATTGCCCTCCCTCGAACCGATCACCCCAAAGAGACAAAAGTCCGCGGGCACAAAGATTTTGTCATTGCCGCAGACCCCAACCTTCCCCTCGAAGCGGATCTTGTCCGGCGCGACTTTCGCTGCAACAGCATTGCCCTGCGTCTTATCGACGGGGAAATCATCGACCCTCTCGATGGGCAATCCGACATCCGGGCCAAAATCCTCCGCCTGACGAATCCGAAGGCATTTCCGGAAGATCCTTTACGGGTTCTGCGAGCGGCTCGTTTCGCTTCCGTACTCGGATTTACTGTCGATAAAGATCTCTATAAGGTAGCCAAAGGAATAGATGTTTCCGGTTTGAGTGCGGAGAGAGTGAATGAGGAGCTTTTCAGAATCCTTCTCGAATCGCCATCTCCCTCGGTGGGGCTGGAAGAGCTCTTCGTTCTGGACGCGCTTCGCCAGCTCTTCCCTCCCCTTTACCGGCTGACTCTCACCATTCAGGACTCCATTTTCCATCCCGAAAAGGACCAATACGGACACCACACTGTTTGGAAGCACACAACGATCACGGTGGACCAAGCGAAACGACTGGCTGATAAAAATGGAATGGATGAGCCAAGGAAACTGGCGTTACTCCTGGCTGCACTCTATCACGACGTGGGCAAGGTGACCACAACCCAATGGGAATTCAAAAAGGGAAGAATGGTCATCATCACCCATGGACATGACATCACCGGAGAAAAAATCACGGAAGATGTCTTTGATCGGTTTAAAATTTTCTCCTGGAAGGGCTGCGACCTGAGGAGGATAACTCTCGCGCTCATCAAATGTCACCACCGTGCTTCCGAGCTGTGGCAGAACCGGGAGATTCTGACTAAAAAGGCATTCAACCGTCTGAACGCGGATATGAATGGCGAGATCGAGCTCCTCGTCTACCTCGATGTGGCAGACAGAGCCGGAAGGCGTGAGACTCCCATAAGCAGTTTGGATAAGCAGGGGAAATGGCTTCTCGACAAGTTTAAAGAGCTTAAAATCTCCAAGAACAACTTGAAGCCTATCATATTGGGCCGCGACCTTATTGAGAAAGGGATTTCTCCCGGTCCCAACATGGGCCGAATTCTGGAGCGGCTCTACCAGCTGCAGCTCGATAATGAATTCGAAACCAAAGAAAAGGGCCTGGAGCTGGCCGACCAAATCATCGAGCAGGAAGCGGAAGAAGCCGGTTGATTCCCCATTAACGGAAGAGAAATCTCTTAGGGCAAAGCCAAAAACGCTGGACTCAAACGACTAAATTATCTCCCTTGAATAGGGATAGAGATGCTGAGCTATTTTGTCCGCATATTGACTCAACAGGCAGGGCATGCTATAAAGTATTCTATTTAAAGAAAAAAAATGAAAATCATCAGGCATTTCCAGATAGTCCTTTTGGCCTTTGTTCTCTTGATTTCCATTTGGAGCTGTTCGTCCCAGCCAAAACCTGTAACACAAAGGCCGGAAACCAATGAACAGCCGAAAGAAATCCAGGCAAAACCGCAAGAAGACGCAGAACCGGAAAAGGTACTTTCCCCTGAAAAAAATGAACCACTTGAGAAACAAGAAGAAGAGGTGATCCAATCCGAGGAAAAAACGGAAGAAGAGAGTGAGGAATCCGCGAAACTCGACCCCTCAGAAGTGCTGGAAGAAGCCCTGTCAGCTTATCAGGACTCGCAAATCGCTTGGGAGAAGGTTGATATCGACACAGCCCTGGCCGCTCTCGATGAAGCGTACAGCTTGCTGCTCAAGCTGGATCTCCCCCAGGATTCGCCGCTCAACCAGGAAAAAAATGATCTTCGGTTGCTCATTGCCCAGAGGATCCAGGAAATCTATGCCTCTCATCTCATCGCCACAGGAGAGAATCACCGCTCTATTCCCCTGGAGGAGAACAAATACGTTTTAAGGGAAATCAAGAGTTTCCAGACAACTGAGCGAAAATCCTTCCTGGCTGCATACCAAAGATCGGGCCGCTACAGAGAAATGATCCTCGAAGAGTTGAAGAAGGAAGGTATGCCCGTAGAGATCGCCTGGGTGCCCATGATCGAAAGCTGGTTCAAAGTCAAAGCCTACTCTCGCGCCAGAGCTCTCGGCCTCTGGCAGTTCATCTCTTCGACAGGCTACCGCTTCGGCTTGAAGCGCGACCGCTGGATAGACGAGAGGATGGACCCGGATAAATCCACACGGGCAGCCATCCAATACTTCAAAGAGCTCCATTCTTTTTTCGGGGACTGGACGACAGCCCTGGCGGCTTACAACTGCGGAGAATTTCGCGTTCAAAGGGTCATACGGAATCAACGGGTAAAATATCTCGATAATTTCTGGGATCTTTTCGTCATGCTCCCCAGGGAGACAGCCCGGTTCGTACCCCGGTTCATAGCGACTCTCCTGATCATCAACAATCCTGAACAATACGGGATGGACCTCCCCAACCCAGATCCTCCGATGCATTACGAGACAGTCGAAATCAACCGCCCGGTAAAGCTGTCATCGCTGTCCCAAACCCTAGGCCTGGACAGCGAAATGCTGGCCGAGTACAATCCCGAGCTGCGTCACCAGGCCACTCCGGAGAATCAATATGAACTGAAAGTTCCCGCCGGCTATGGGGAGCAAACTCTGGCGGCCATCATCTCGCTCCCTCGGTGGATCCCGCCTGAGGCCACGTATGTCGTCCATTATGTCCGGCGAGGCGAGACCGTTTCCGGAATTGCCTCCCGCTACCGAACGTCCATTTCAGCCATCGCCCGCTTGAACAGTCTAAGCCGGCGCTACACCATCTACCCGGGACAAAGACTTAAGGTCCCCTCGCACGGCGGCGGCAGCTCCTATATCCAGCCGCCGGAACTCATCAAGGAAGGGGAAAAACTCATCTATGTCGTGAAACGGGGAGACTCGCTCTACAAGATCGCCTCCTCTTTAAACACGTCTGTCGCCGAAATCAAGAGGAGAAACAATCTGAGCAGCAACACTCTGAGTGTAGGCCAAAAACTAGAGATCACATCGGGCAAGATTTCCGGGGCCACGCAGTACACGGTTAAAGCCGGCGACACTCCCTTCAAAATCGCCAAGCAATTCGGGATGAACCTCAGCGTCCTGCTCAGCCTCAACGGCCTCAATTCCAGGTCCAAAATTTATCCGGGACAGAAACTCTGGATCACTCCCAACTAAAATTTTCCTCTGTCAACCCAAATCAACTCCCAATGGGCGAACTGCATTCTTGAAAACAACCTTTCCATTCAAGCTTCATAGCAGTGGCCGAGTCAATGGCTGGTCCAAGTTTGTCAACACAGCAAGCGGCGAGCGAGTTTGACAGAACGAACTTAGTCTGACCTGACGCCACTGGACGATCAACCGTCAACAAGGTGGAATGTGCGGCGCCCGATCAACTGGCCGTTCACCATGACGACGACAGCCCATTGTCCTTCATAAAACCCCTCCTGCTCGAGTTCTATTTGATCGTAAGCCGTTACGGCTTGCAAATAGACGGAATCCCTATTCACGGTCACTTCCTTAGTTTCTCTGTACAAATGTCCATCTGGCGAGTACCACTTCCATTTCAGTCGAATGGTCTGGCTCACATTCTTCAGTCTGACATAGCAATGGATCGGGCCATCGGCCGGTTTAAAATCAACCAGAGATTCCCCGGGATAGATCAAGCCTTCCCTCTGCTCAACTCTCTTGCACAGAACAAGGGTCTCAATCTGATTTTCAGGATCTGGAGGAGGTTGGATCTTGAACGACACGCAACTCCCCGTCAAGATGATGGCCAGCAGCCCTGTTGCAAGAGATACTATTCTATTCATCTTGGAATCAACTCAACCACAAATTGCTTGGACAGACTCCTGTACACGAACCGCAGCTGAAAGCGGCCCGCCTCTCGGACAAGGTAGAGATCCACATTGTTCAGTTTGCCGAGGATAAAATCATAGTGGAACAGGGAATGAAATTGCCATTTTTTGATGATCTCGAATGAAATGTCCGCAAAGGATTGCCTCCATTCGGCGTTTTTCGGATCATAACTCACGGAGACCCAGGTGTTCAATTTCGGTGAGGGATTCAATCTCAGCAAGGCGCTCAGATCCTGGCTCGTGGTTCCCTCGATGAGCCAGTTTCGGGTTCTCCGCCGGGATTGGTGGCTGTAAAATCCCTCCAAGAAAAGGCCGCGCAGGATTTCATAGGTCACGTTTCCAATGAATCCTCCGGAAGTGAAATTGCGGTTCTCCTTTTCCAGGAATTGCTCGGCCGAGATGTTGAAATAGAAATAGACATTCCTCCGCACATAAACAGGCTGGGTTGACAGGCTGAACATCATGTTGTTGCTGTAATTGCTGTCATGAGAGTCATTGAACACCAAATGATTGTATATAAAGATATTAGTGAAGCTGGCCATTAAAATCCCGCTGTAGAACGAGAAGGGGTTGAGTCCGAAACGAAGCTGCGGTTGCGACAGCATCTGGCTTCCGAAGAGGTCATAATTCAAGTAATAGTCCGTGGATAGGTTGAATATCCGGGAATTGTAAGCCAGGCTCAACCCCCCCGTCAGTATTTCAGAGAATTCATCGCTTCCGGCGATTTTAACCCGGGAATAAGCCGTGTTGAGGAGAAAATCGAAGTTATTCAAAAAGGTATTGCCGTAGATGAGATTTCCCAGAAACTGGTTCTGGATTTCATACCTTCCTGACACCGACACATCCCCGTATTTTCCGCCCTTAACAGTGGACATAAGGCCAAACCAGGCCTCTCCTCTGTAATTAATCGGTTTATTGTATGAAAAATCAAAACTGGTGTTCACCGTCTCGTTCCAGCGCCTGTTCCAGATAAGGTTGGCATTCCATAAGCTGCTGGAGTTGTAATTCCCCGCCAGGTTGAGGTTGGAATCCTTGTCCAGGACGACGGATGTGGAATTCAAAAGATCCACTTGTCTGTCGGGTCCTGTATAATTCTTGAGCACTGACCGTTCCTCATAGTTGACCTGAGTCAGGCTGTTGACTTTATTTCCGCTTCTGATGAGATGGCTTCCCCTGACAATGATCCCCTGGGATTTTGTAAACCAAATCTTATCCAAGGAAAATCCTGAAGTTCGCTGCTTCAATCCTGAAGAAAGCTTGAACTTTTTAAAACCGACAGACTCAAATCCTTCCAAATAGAGGACCACTCCCTCACCTAGAACTTCAAAGCCCTCTGTTATCTGTATTTTATCGCAGGTAAAATAGAGAAATGACTGACGGATTTTGGACAGGGTCACATCTTCAACCACCCGCAGGGGAAGGGAGGGGCTTCCCTCTTCAGCCTCTCCTATCACTTGAATTTGCAGATCTTCAGAATAATTGACAAGCACCGCTCGCTCTTCCTGAGGAGAGAAGAACAGCTCATCACCGGAGGCTGTCCTTTCCGCCAATTCAAGCCTTACATCGCCGTAAGCGTAGAAAGACCGGGAGGCCAGGTCGATTTTCAGACGCTGACATGACACCGCGTAGGATTGGAAATTGAAGACAACCCCCTCCCCGTAGATTTGGTTATGATCATAGCTGTAGGCCAGGAAATTCCCCCGGAGGTCAAGCAGAATTTTTTCTGCAGCCGCTCCCCTGGACAGAACAGCGCCAAGAAGAACAATCAGACAGCTAATTTTACGCACGCTGTTCAATCCTGGAATTTAAGCTGATAGATTCTCTGGTTTCCGTCCACATTCCACAAAAACACGCCATCAAAGGTCAATCCCCGGGGGGATTGCCCGGGAGAGAGGAACGTTCTTAAAACATCACCCTCGAGAGTCAACTGATAAATAGTGAGCATGGCCATGTCTGAAATCCAGAGATAATGGCCATCAAAAGCCAGGCCATCCACCCGGGTTCCTGGATTTTGGAAAGAGGAAAGAATTTCCGCCGTATCGGGATCGACCTGGAGAATCTTGTTTGACAAGGCATCCGCAATCCACAGTCTATCCAGCCCGTATTCGATGGCTGTAAAGGATCCCCTTTGGAGGTTCAGCCTCTTCTGGATTTCCCCGGTCAACAGGTTTATCTTGTAGACGTCGACAACAGCCTCGCTGCAGACCCAGAGATCCTGGCCATCATAAGCGATACCGGAGGTGACCTTAAGGACCGAGCTCAACGATCTCACCTGAGACCCGCTCTGCCGGTTGAGGCTGTAGAGGGTTTCATCGAAGCCATCGACATTCCACAGGGTACTTCCATCCCAAGTCAATCCCAGTGGTACTAAGGCCGGGGTTTGTATGGTATGCACGACTTCAAAGACGGCTTCCCCGGCTCCGGGGTCAAAGGGATTGTCGAACAGGCGATCCTGACAAGATTGCAGAAAGGCAAAGCTAAAAACGATAGCTAAGCGTAAAAGCCAGTTTTTTAACGTCACTTTCCAATGTCAACCTGAGATTGTTTTTTTTCTTGTTTTTTACGATGAAATATATGTCAATTAAATTTAGCGCCCACACTCCGATGGCCACGAGAATGAACTGATTTCGCCTTATGTCGTACTTTTCCGTCAACTCCCGGTATTTGACGGCATCATCAACATTATCGGCCTCTCTATATTGGTCGTAGTACTGGTTCCCTTTGTGATTGGCGTCAAAAACTTTGTAGAGGGCAAAAACCTCTGCCGACAAAAAAAGAACCGCCTCGATGTGGCGTTTCTCAGCAAACTGACCCCATCCCGGAATCAGAAGGGATTTGTGGAGAGACGTGAATTTGGTGGCTTTCGGAGTGTCTTTCGGCTCAGCCTCCTGAGCCCAGACAGGGCCGAAAGAGAAAAGAAGGATGGGAAAAACGAGTATGCCGGCGATCCCTCTTTTCATCCGCTACGGCCAGTATAGTATTAACAAAGCCATTTTTCAAATGAAACGATAAGACAACTTACGCGTGTTAAAAGAGGAAAATTGCATGAACAAAAAATTTTTGCTAGGATAAAAATGTAGATAGCAAAGAATTTAAAATTTTTTTTATGACAAATTGAGGGGGAAGAATTCCTGAAAAATGATTGCTATGTAAAGGAGGACTAGTGTGCTTTAATCCAAGATGGCCGCATGCATTATTAGTGTCTTTGGTAGTGTTATTTATCCAAGATTGTGCTTATCGGAAAACAATCTTCATAAATGATGTTTTCACAAATCCCAAAATAGACTATGGCCAATATAATAAAATTGCTGTTCTCGTGTTCGAACAGGATATTGAAATTAAAGAAAGAGGACTTCACAAAACATTCACAGAATTAACGCAAAAGGAATTAATCGAAGAAGGCTATGATATTGTTATGAGCGATGCGCTGGATGTGCTGTTGAACAGATTAAAGCTATCAAGACAAGATTCTGTCAAAATTGAAAATGCACAACGCATAAAAAAGGAAATGAATGTCTCGGCCATAATAAAAGGGGATATCGATAGCTACAATATAGGAAGAGAATTGAAACACGGGACTGTGAGGAGTGTGGGCAGACAGCTGGATCCAAATCCAATGCATGATAAAGCCGACACACGAATCTATGTTGCCAATATCTCTTTGCGAATGGAAATGATTGAATTACAAGAGGCTGATACAATTTGGTCATGCTCCATTTCATTCAAGGACTACAAAACAGACGAGAACGGGGAAGAACTTGTAAAGAAAATCATCAAACGGTGTTTAGACACCCTCCCTAAAACATGGGCTGAGAATATAGTGGAAGAATTGAGGCAGATCAAGAGGTTGGCTGAAGCGGGTATTGAATAGACACCGAATGCCAAACAAGTTCGGTCTACTTCTCACCCTCCTTCAGCGATTAAATCTTCCACACTATATGTCCGGTTCGAATACATCACCATTTGTATTTTTATCTCCTCAAGTGTCTCTTCCAAGGAAAAATCTGGTTCAAAACCGGAGTGCCAAACATATTCCGGCGATAAGATTTCTTTTAAAGTCTCTATATCGCCTTTTAAAAATGCATCATAGTACTGCTTAACTAGAGTTTTATTCTGCTCCTCAACCGCTGCTTGGGCTTTCATCGCTTCAAGCTCTGCCATCGCTTCCTTGTCCTGGCAGCCGACCATGAAGCATAGAATCAGAGCTAGTGGTAGAATCAAGTGAAGTTTTTTCATGGAATCCTCCCTAAAGTGAGAATTGTTATCTAAAGATAAACTTTTGGTATTACTCTTTTTCAGGTGGAGAAGGAAGTGGCATGTCTGAGTTAAGAATGTCTATAGAAATAAGCCACGAGCCGTCCTCCTGTTTCCGCATTATCTCGACAAACTTCCCTTTGTCCTGAACTGGCTCGGGTGCCTCCTCGAGTGCAATTGTTTGTGAATATGCACCTCGGACATAGGCAAGGTCATCTCGCCCATCAATATCCTCAATTGTTAAGTCGAAAGCAGTAACAGGTGGCCACATATTGCTGAATGTCTTCATCGCTTCTTTTCCCTGAACTTTAGGTGCATTCGGGGGCATAAAGACTGCATCCTCAGTATAGAATTCCATGACTGCTGCCCAACCGCCTGTCATTACAGCCTGAACAAATGCATCGTGTGCTGCTTTAATAGCTGCCACATCCTCATCAGATAAAGCTTTAACTCCAGGTTCCTCAGCCACATCTTCAGCCTTCTGGCAGCTAAAGGCAAAACAAAGCAGAAAGACCAAAGGAATGATCATAAACAGTTTTTTCATCTTACCCCTCCGCAAAATGTGATGACTAAATTAGATATCATACAATTCTGTGTGTCAAGGGAAGTGTAGGTTATTCAGGATTAAGGCTGTTATGGATTCTAACGCACTTAGGGATTTTGTAGAGTTGTTGGGGTAGAAAGGTTGTTGAGTCGAGGGCTTGAAGAGCCTCATTGACAACGAATACCTATGCTTCTATATTCCCTATTAGGGAAGGAGGGAACAATATGAAGAAAACTGAAAAGTTAGTTTCCATCATATTAGCTTTAAGTATTATTGCATTCATGATGACTCTTTTTGAATTTGCAGCAACTCAAGATATATACCATGAATATATTGGAACAACAATCTTAGATATGCTTGATAAGACTACAGCAGAGAATTTGCCTGGCGGGACATCTACATATGGAGAATGGTTCTTTTTAAGAATCAGTTGGCTTTATAAAGTACTATTTTTTATTTTCCTGATAGTTGTATTAATCAAACTCTTAAATAAAATGGAGCCTGAAAAACAGTAAAAGGACTACCTTTTTCCTAAGAGATTCTATTCCTTTAGATGAAAATGGGCACGCCCATTTAGATAAGCTAAAGGAAAGAATCAGAGTGCAATTGAAAACGAGTTCAATAGCTCCGCAGATGGAAGTGCTTCGGGGGTTGTTGGGGTAGCTATTCTATTTTGAGCAGCAGCACCTGAAGCTTGACTTATAAGTCATGGAATGAATGAACATGCGAGTTCCGCAGGGCCGAGAAGAATAGTGAGGAAATGGCGTATAAAATCTGACTGGAGCGAAAACATCTGCCGATGCTTTCGCGCTATTTTTTCGCTTGGGCGGCCTTGGCCTTTTCCTTTATGCTTTCCTTCTTTTTCTCTTTCTTCTTGAACTCCGTCCCCACCAGCTCCAGGATGGCCATTTCAGCGCCATCACCCATTCGAGGACCCAGCTTGATGATGCGGGTGTAGCCGCCCGGCCTCTCCATGAAGCGCGGACCGATATCATCAAAAAGCTTTTTCACCACATTTCTCTTATAGATGACCTGAAGGGCCTGCCTTCTGGCATGAAGAGTGTTTGTTTTGGCCAGCGTTATCATCTTTTCGGCAATCGGCCTTGTGGCCTTGGCCTTAGATAGAGTTGTCCTCATCCGTTCCTTCTCAAGAAAGGATGTCACTTGATTGCGGAGCAGCGCTTTTCTCTGGGCCGAATTTCGCCCTAATTTTTTTCCACTGATGAGATGTCTCATTCCGGCGCTCCTTCCTCCTTTACTTCCTCAGGACTCTGACTGCTTTCGATTTTTTCGACCAAGCGGGGATGGAGTTCCAAGTTCAAGCCTAACCCTAAATCCTGGAGAGTCTCCTTGATTTCAGTGAGGGATTTTCGGCCGAAATTCTTTGTCTTGAGCAATTCATCTTCAGTTTTTTGCACCAGCTTGTAGATCTTTTCAATGCCGGCAGACCGGAGACAGTTGTTGGAACGGACGGACAGCTCCAGGTGATCTATGGATTTGGACAGAATATCTATCTGGGAAAAATAGGGAATCTCTTTTTTTGTTGGGGCCGCTTCAATGGCATCGGGCTCATCGACAATGTTCAAAAAGATGATCAAATGGCTTCTCATGATCTGGGCTGCTTGAGAGAGCGCATCCTGCGGCGTGATAGCACCCGTTGTCCATATTTCCAGAGTGAGTTTCTCATAGTCAATTCTCTTGCCCACACGAGCCGGATCGACTCTGTAGTTTACCCTGAGGACCGGTGAGTGAGATGAATCCAGCGGGATAAAATCAACGCTCAAATCTTCTTCATAATTGAGATCTGCAGGAATGTAACCTCTGTTGTTCTCGACAATCATCTCGATATCCAAATTCCCGTCATGATCGAGAGAAGCGATATGGATGTCAGAATCCAGAATCTCAATGTCCGAATCATGCTCGATATCAGAAGCCTTAGCTTCGACCGGTCCTTTTGTCTTGAGAGTCATGGTTTTTGGGCCATCTCCATTCAGCTTGAGCGGAATACTCTTCAGGTTCAGGTTGATGTTCGTGACATCCTCAACGATACCCGGAAGTGTCGAGAATTCATGGAGAACTCCCTGAATACGCACATTGGTGATGGCAGCTCCGGTTATGGAGGATAGGAGGATTCGTCTCAGCGAATTCCCTATGGTGACGCCATATCCTCTCTCAAAAGGCTGAGCCGAAAACTTCCCGTAACTTTCTGTAAGCGACTCATAATCGCATTCTAAATACCTTGGTCTCTGAAATCCTGTTTCTATCATCCTTCCTCCTCTTGCACCGTATTGCTCTCGGTGCAGGGTCTAAGAACAAAACCCTTGAGCTCCCTCAGGGGTTCTAAGAGTAATTACCTGGAGTAAAGCTCCACGATAAGATGCTCCTCGATCGGTATTCCCACTTCTTCCCGGGATGGGAAGGTGAGCACATGGGCCTCCATTTTTTCTCTGTCCACTTCCAACCATCCGGGAACTGTTTTGCTCTTGTTGAATTCAACAATAGCCTTAAGCTCATCATTGTTGGTCGATCTATCCCGCAAGGACAGCACATCCCCTTTGTTGACCACAATCGAAGGAGAGGCGACCTTCCTTCCGTTGATCTGAAAATGGCCGTGCACAATCAACTGCCTGGCATGATAACGGGAATGGGAAAACCCGATCAAGAAGACAACATTGTCCAGCTTCCTCTCCAGCATAGACAGGAGGTTTTCTCCTGTAATCCCTCTTTTTCTCTCGGCTCTCTTAAAGAACAGCTTGAACTGTCTCTCTGACATCCCGTAATATCTCTTCAGTTTCTGTTTTTCCCTGAGCTGGATGCCGTATCCTAGGATTCTCCGGCGTGCCCTTCCGTGTTCACCAGGAGGATAAGGCCTGCGTTCGACCGGGCATTTATCCGTCAGGCACTTGGCCCCCTTAAGGAATAGCTTCATCCGTTCAACCCGACAAAGACGGCACACTGATCTTCTTTCCTTGGCCATCAGACTCTCCTTCTTTTTCTCACACGACATCCGTTATGGGGTATAGGCGTCACATCTCTGATCGATTTTATCTCTAACCCGCCGGTCTGGAGTGCCCGGATGGCTGACTCTCTTCCAGCGCCGGGACCCGTGACTTTGACATCCACATATCTCACTCCGAACTCTTTTGCCTTGGACGACACTTCTTTGGCCGCCAACTGGGCCGCAAAGGGAGTGCCCTTTCTGGCTCCTTTGAAGCCCGCTGTACCGGAGCTGGTCCAGCACAGGGCATTCCCCTGTTGATCGGTGATGGTGATGATGGTGTTATTGAAGGTTGATTGGACGTAGGCTACTCCAAATCCGACGTCCTTTTTAACCTTTTTCTTTTTTGTCTTTCTTCGAGGCTTGGCCATCTGTCACTCCCTCTACTTTTTCTTGATAGTGTGGCCTTTCGGCCCTTTCCTGGTGCGCGCGTTGGTCTTGGTTCTCTGCCCTCTTGCGGGCAATCGTCTTTTGTGACGCATGCCTCTGTAGGAGCCGATATCCATCAACCGTTTTATATCCAAAGAGATTTCTTTTCGAAGGTCTCCCTCGATTTTCTCTCTTTTTTCGATAATTTGGCGAATTTTGTTGACCTCTTCCTCAGTCAGAGTTTTCACTTTTTTATCTTTATCAATTTTGGCTTGTTCGAGAATTTTGACGGCCTTAGAACGGCCTATTCCGTAGATATAAGTCAATCCAATTTCCACCCTCTTATCCGATGGCAGCGTGATTCCGGCTATTCTTGCCATTTTTACCTCGTTTATCCTTGTTTTTGTTTATGTTTGGGATTACTGCAGATAACCCTGAGTGTTCCTTTTCTCTTGATAATCCGGCAATTCCGGCACATTCTTTTCACTGATGCTCTGACTTTCATAGCTATGACCTCTATTTAAAACGATAGGTGATTCTCCCCTTGGTTAGATCATAAGGCGAGAGCTCGACCAACACTCTGTCTCCGGGAAGAATGCGGATGAAATGCTTGCGCATTCTGCCCGAGATGTGGGCCAAAATCCTGTGTTTGTTCGACAACTCTACACGGAACATCGCATTGGGAAGGGTTTCTATCACCGTGCCCTCGGCTTCAAAAACATCATCCTTAGACATGCTGGGACTCCTTTGCAAAAGAGGCTTTTCCCTCTTCATCTAGCTGACTCAATATGAGCGCTCCTTCCTGAGTGAGCGCGACGGTGTGCTCATAATGAGCCGATAAGCTCCGGTCCTTCGTCACAGCCGTCCAGTTATCAGATAAAATTTCCACCTCCCAATCGCCGATACAAATCATGGGCTCTACCGCCAAGACAATCCCGGGTTTGAGTTTGGGACCTCGTCCCGGAGGGCCAAAATTGGGGATTTGTGGTTCCTCATGCAGGGATAATCCGATCCCATGGCCGACAAAGGACCGGATAACCGAAAATCCCTGGCCTTCCACATGAGTCTGAACAGCATGAGAAATGTCCGACAACCTGTTTCCCTCTTTGATCTGTTCGAAGCCCTTATCAAAGGCCTCTTTAACCGTTGTCACAAGACGAGCGGCCCGGGAGGTTATATCACCGACCGGATAAGTAATGGCGGCATCCCCATAAAACCCCTCTTTAATGACTCCAAAATCCAGGCTGATGATATCCCCGTTGCGTAGAGTGCGTGAAGAAGGTATTCCGTGAACGATCTCCTCGTTGATCGAGGTGCACAGCGATGCCGGGTAGCCACGGTATCCTTTGAAGGCAGGGACCGCACCCATCTCACGCGTTCGTTTTTCCGCAAATTCATTCAAATCCTTGGTCTGAATTCCAGGTTTGATCATGGTCTCAAGCTCGGACAGAATCTTGGCGACAATCTGGCAGCTTCGCTTTATCGCTAAGATCTCTCGTTCACTCTTGTAAATAATCATTTCAGTTCTGACTCTCTGTTTCTGAAAGCGCATCATCCAATACCTGGCAGATGCCCTCAAAAACAGACTGCATGGTATCGTCGCCGTCAATACGGTGAAAAACGCCGTTTCTCCGGTAATATTCAACAAGGGGTTCTGTCTGTCCGTGGTAGACATGCAATCGCTCTTGGATCACTTCAGGGTTGTCGTCATCTCTCTGGACGAGCTTACCTCCGCAGGAATCACAGACACCCATCCTCTCAGGCACCTTGACAAGAAGGTTGTAAATCATGCCGCAACTGGAGCAGATCCGTCTCGCGCTGAGCCTCTTGACGACGACAGCATCTTCGAGAAAAATCTCTATAACCACTTCCCGTGTTCGGTCGATTTCCTCAAGCTTTTGCGCCTGGGGGATGTTCCGCGGAAATCCATCCAAGACGTATCCGTCGCGGCAGTCATCCTGCTGAATTCTTTTATCGACCATCTCGATCACGAGTTCATCTTTGGCCAATTCTCCCCGCTCCATGGCCGTTTTGGCTATCTCACCCAGAGGCGTTCCAGCCACCACTTCCTCCCGGAGGAGATCACCGGTGGAAATTCTGGGAAACCCGTATTTTGTCGTTATCATGTCACCCTGGGTCCCCTTTCCACTGCCGGGGGCGCCGAGCAGAATAATCCTCATCCTCTTCGCCCCTTTATCCTTCCACGGCGCATGAAGCCGTCGTAATGGCGCATCACCAACTGAGCCTCTATCTGCTGGAGTGTATCCATGGCCACCCCGACGACAATCAGGATGGAGGTCCCGCCGAAGTAAAAATCCACATTCAAACCTTGAGTGAACCATTGGGGAAGGTTCTGATCCAGAAAGGCTCCGATGACAGGGAGGTTCTGGACCCGAAAACCGGTCATCATGAACTCCGGCAAGGTGGCGACAGCCGCAAGGTAGAGCGATCCTACCAGAGTCAAACGGGAGAGCACGCCATCGATATAATCCGATGTATTTTTTCCCGGTCTTATTCCGGGAATAAACCCGCCGTATTTTCTCAAGTTATCCGCAACATCGGAAGGGTTGAAAATGATAGACACATAAAAATAGGTAAAAAAGATGATAGCGGCAATATAGAGCAGGACGTAGAGAGGCATTCCCATGCCAAACTGCTGGGCGATGTTCTGTATGACAGGAACTTTGATCATCTGGGCCAAAGTCGACGGAATCGTGATCACGGACGCCGCAAAGATAATGGGAATAACTCCTCCCGTATTGACCCGCAGCGGAAGGTGTGTGCTTTGCCCCCCGTATATTTTGCGGCCGACCACTCTTTTTGCGTAGGATACAGGAATACGGCGCTGTCCCCGCTCCACAAACACGATGATTCCGCAAACGGCAATCATGATGGCCACCATGAAGATCAACTTCAGCGGTCCCACATCGCCGGTCCTGATTTGGCCGACCACACTCTGGATAGCCCGCGGAAAGTCGACGACAATGCCGGCAAAAATAATGAGAGAGATGCCGTTCCCGATGCCCCTTTCGGATATCTGCTCGCCAAGCCACATAATGAAAACCGTTCCGGTCGTCAAAGTGAGCACGGTCAGAGCCTTAAAACCAAGACCGGGATTGGGCACGATCAGCGCTCCTCCCGGACTCCTCAGGGATTCCAGAAGAAGGCTAATCCCGAATGATTGAATGATACAAATAATCAGCGTGCCGTAGCGGGTGTACTGGGTAATCTTTTTCCGGCCCAACTCTCCCTCTTTAGACAACCGTTCCAAGTAAGGCCAGACAACCTGGAGAAGCTGAAGAATAATGGATGAGCTGATATAGGGCATAATTCCCAGCGCGAATATGGTCATCCGGGACATGTTCCTTCCCGTAAAGAGATCGATAAAGCCGAATATGGACCCGCGCTGGGCTTCCCAGAATTCTGCCAGGGCAGCCGCACTGATCCCGGGGTTGGGAATCTGCGCGCCTATCCTGTACACAGCCAAGAGAAGCAAGGTGAAAATGACCCGCTTTCTCAAGTCTGGAATACTGAAAATGTTCTTTATGCTGTCGAGTATCATTGGCTACCTACCAAGACGGCTTTGCCTCCCGCATCTTCGATTTTTTTTTGAGCGCTTTGAGAGAATTTATGGGCATGGATGATTTTCGAGGACGCCAGGTCGCCCTGACCTAAAATTTTGACTCTCTCCGTTTCCTTTTTAATAACGCCAGCCTCGATCAAATCTTTGATTGTGATCTCATCTTTGGCTATCTTTTCCAACCTGGCCAGGTTCACAACGCTGTATTCCTGTCGAAAAATATTGGTGAAGCCTCTCTTCGGTACTCTCCGGTGAAGAGGCATTTGGCCTCCTTCGAAACCTCTTTTTCGGGAATACCCGGAAATGGATTTTTGACCTTTGGTTCCCCGTCCGGCTGTCTTTCCGTGTCCGGAACCAGGGCCTCGTCCAATTCGCTTTCGGTTTTTTCGGGAATTCTTGGCAGGATGCAGATTGCTCAGGTTCATTTTTTCTCCAACTCCTCCACTTTAATCAAATGTGGTATTTTTCTGATCATTCCCCTGGTCTCAGGACGGTCTTCGCGAATCACTTCTGAATTCAGCTTCCGCAGTCCCAATCCTTTAACCACTTCGCGCTGTTTCCGGGGTCGTCCGATGACACTGCGGACGAGTTTAATCTTTAGCTGTTTCACGGGCACTGTTCGCTTCTCTTTTTTTCCCTTGTTCGCGGCTGTGTCTTTCTTGGACTGCGTATCTGTCTTCACTGCCATAGCGACTCCTCATCTTTTTCCCGAAGAGTTGAAATTTTTTTCGGATCTTTTAGGTTTATCAGGGCATTCATGGTAGCATGGGCAACGCTGATGGGATTATTGCTCCGGATGGATTTTGTCAAGATATCCTTGATACCGGCCAGCTCCATGATAATTCGCACAGCTCCGCCGGCGATAACTCCCGTTCCCTTCGAAGCGGGACGCAAAACGACTTCTCCTCCCCCGTGCACACCCTTGATAAAATGGGGAATCGTCGTATCTTTGAGAGGGACCTCGACCATCTTCTTTTTCGCATCCTGGACTCCCTTGGCGATGGCGGGAGGAACTTCACGCGCCTTTCCCATTCCTATTCCGACCATACCATTTTCATTACCTACGGCCACTAAAGCTGAAAAGCTGAGATTTTTACCTCCCTTGACAACTTTTGTGGTTCTCCTTATAGAGATAACTTGATCTTTGAGTTCGATTTCTTCTTCAAGCCCATCCATTATTTCTTTCTCTGCCACTCTTTTCCTCCTCCAACTCAGGACTAAAAAATGATCCCATCCTTCCTCATGGCCTCTGCCAAGGTTTTCACCCGTCCGTGATAGGGATACAGGCCTCTGTCAAACACCACGGTCTTGATTTTGTTCTTTTTCAGCTTGCTCGCAATCAGCTTCCCCAATGCCTGGGAGGCATCGGTGTTTTTGGAGTTCTTGTTGTGTTCTTTGAAGTCCTTCTCCAATGTCGATGCGGCTGCGAGCACTTTTCCGTTTTCATCATCGATAACTTGAACGTAGATATGACGATTGCTCTTGTAGATAAAAGCTCGAGGCCTCTCCGGAGATCCCGATATTTTTTTTCGTATTCTTTTCCTGATGCGTGATCTCGCTGTTTTCTTTAAAGAAACGCTATCTTTATACACCGCTCACTCCTGCCTTCCGCTCTTTTTTGAGCAATCTCTCGCCCACATACCGAATACCCTTCAGCTTGTAAGGATCAGGTTTGCGATAGCTTCTGATCTTATGGGCTTCCTGGCCAACCCGCTGTTTATCTATACCTTTGATCGTTATCAGAGTAGGCTTCTCCAAGACGATTTCAATATCAGGAGGAACTTTATAGACGATAGGCTTTGAGTAGCCCACGCTCAGTTCCAATTTGTCGCTCTCGAGTCGCGCTCTGTAGCCCACGCCCACGATTTCTAGCTGTTTCGAAAATCCAGATGATACACCGGTAGCGGCATTAAAGGCCAGCGTCCGAATGAGACCGTGGAACGCAGGCAGCTGTCCGGTATCGCTTTCCCGCCTGATGACAATCTGATTGTCCTTCAACTCGGCCTTGATGCCCGGAAAAAGAGGAGACGTGAGGTTTCCTTTCGGCCCCACGAATTCTATATTATCCGCATGAATAGTGACTTTAACGCCCTCGGGTACTGCGATCGGTTCTTTCCCTACTCTCGACATTTGACCTTTCCTCTCATATGGAATTTACCAAACCTGGCACACAACCTCCCCGCCGATGCCGCGCTCCTCACATTTTTTCCCCGTTGTCAACCCTCGTGAGGTCGACACGATGAGAATCCCCAGTCCATCGAGAACTTTGGGAATGGAATCAGCTTTGCAGTAGATACGACATCCCGGTTTACTCACTCTTTTCAATCCAGTTATAGCACTCTCATTGCTTTCCGTGTATTTAAGGGTTATACTCAATAGGCCTTGAACATTTCCCTCCAAGGTTCTGAAATTCTTGATATACCCCTCGTCCTTCAGAATTTTGGCAATCTCGATATTCATTCGGGATGAAGGAATTCGAACTTCCTTTTTTTTAGCCAAAATGGCGTTACGGATTCGTGTTAACATGTCTGCGATTGGATCTGTCATAGTCATGATCTAGCCTCTCTGTCTTTCACCACGATGCCTTAATGACTCCCGGAATTTCGCCCTTCAAAGCCAATTCCCGAAAACAGAGTCGGCACATGTCAAATTTTCGCATATAACCTTTAGACCGGCCGCAGATGCGGCACCGGCTCTTCCTCCTCACCGCATATTTTGGCTCTCTCAAGTATTTCGCTACGCTTGATTTTTTTGCCACTTTCGCCTTCCTTACATTGCCTCTCTAAAAGGCATCCCAAGTTTCTTGAGCAACGCATAACCTTCTTTATCATTCTTCGCAGAGGTGACAATGGTGATGTTCATTCCCCGCGATTTCTCGACCTTCGTGTAATCTATCTCCGGGAAAACAAGCTGGTCTCGCAACCCGAGGGTGTAATTGCCACTCTTATCAAAGGCACGGGAGGGGACACCCCTAAAATCCCGCACACGAGGGAGTACGATGTTGACAAGCCTGTCATAGAATTCATACATCCGTTTCCCGCGGAGAGTGACATAACAGGCAATGGCGTGTCCTTTACGCAGTTTAAACTGGGAGATGGACTTCCTCGCCCGTCCTATGGCTGGCCATTGCCCTGTTATCAGGCTCAACTCTTGTTTAGCCGTGTCCAGCGCTTTGATATTCTGGATGGCTTCCCCGACGCCTAGGTTAATGACTACCTTTTCAAGTCTGGGGACAGCCATTTTGTTTTCGATAGATAGCTCTTTCTGAAGGTCAGCAACAATTTCGTTCTTGTATTTTTCTTGGAGGCGACTCATTTGGCATACCTCATCTCTGTTTCTCTAAACTATTCTCACATTTGGCGCAAACCCGAATTTTACTTCCATCTTCGAGTATCCTCGCTCTTGCCCTCACTCCTTGAGCACATTCAGAGCAGTATAATCTCAAGTTGGAAATGTGGATTGGGGCTTCTTTCTCCATAATTCCGCCCTGAATGTTCTTACTCTGGTCGCGTCGGATGAATTCTTTGGCAAAATTGATCTTCTCGACAATCACGCCCTGTCTCTCAGGAATGACTTTCAACACTTTACCGGTTTTGCCTTTATCTTTTCCTGAAAGGACGATGACTTCATCGTTCTTGCGTATCTTCATTTTGTTCATCAGAGCACCTCCGGGGCGAGGGAGACAATCTTCATGAATTTTCTCTCACGCAGTTCTCTCCCGACCGGTCCAAAAACTCGGGTTCCGATGGGCTCACCCTGACGATCGATGATCACGGCTGCGTTGTCATCGAACTTTATATAAGAGCCATCTCGGCGTCGAATTTCCTTGCGCGCGCGAACGACGACAGCGCGAACAACCTTACCCTTCGGAATCTTACTTTCGGGTTCGGCTTCCTTGACAGAGGCCGAAATCACATCGCCGACGGTCGCGGTCTTGCCCACGCCACCTCCCAGGGGAGTTATGCACAGTATTCTCCGCGCTCCCGAATTATCAGCAACCTTGAGTATTGTCTCTTGCCGTATCATTCTTTCTTTTCCTCTTCATCTTTCTCAGATTCACTGGGAGAAAGACCTACGATCTCTTTAACGCGCCATCTTTTCCGCTTGCTCAAGGGCCTTGTCTCGATTATTTTTACCAAATCTCCCACCTGGCATTTTTCATATTCGTCATGGACAAGAAATCTCTTACGTCTCTTGACTATCTTTTTGTAGAGAGGGTGCCTCACCTGCCGCTCAACGAGAACGGTGACAGTCTTTTTCATCTTGTTACCGATAACCACACCGACCTTTGTCGTCTTTCTCCCCTGATTTATGTCCATAGCTATTTCATCCCTTTGCTTTTTTCACTCAGAATCGTTTTTATGCGAGCCAGATCTTTCTTTATGTTCTTGAGTTTCATGGCATCTTCGAGCTGACCCAAGGCATGCTGAAATTTCAGCTTAAAGAGTTGGTCATTCAGCTCCTGCTCTTTGTTGACCAACTCATCGTCAGTCAATTCCCTCAATTCTCTTGCTTTCATCTCATTTCCTTAGTTCCACGTGTTACAAATCTCGTCCGTATCGTCAACTTGTTTGAAGCTAGGCGCATAGCCTCTTTAGCCGTTTCCTCTGGGACACCTTCCAGTTCATACAATATTTTGCCGGGCTTGATCACATCCACCCAGAACTCCGGATCTCCTTTCCCCTTTCCCATCCTGACTTCTGTAGGCTTTTTGGTGACGGGTTTCCAGGGAAAAACACGAATCCAAAGCTTGCCTTTTCTCTTGACATGTCGTGTGATGGCAATTCGACCCGCTTCGACCTGCCTGGCTGTTATCCAGCAGGGTTCCATGGCTTGAAGTCCATATTCTCCAAAAGACAGGGTAGCTCCGCGTATGGGCTTCCCCCGCATGCGTCCCCGCTGATGCTTTCTGTACTTGACTTTCTTAGGCATGAGCATGGTCAAATCTCCTCAACCTCAGCTGTCTGGACCGTCATCTTCTCTTTTTCTCTATCAGAGGTGTAAATCCAAACCTTTATCCCGATTTGTCCGTAGGTCGTGAAGGCCTCGGTGAAGCCGTAATCGATATCAGCCCTGAGGGTTTGGAGAGGGAGCTGTCCTCTCAAATACCACTCGGACCTGGCTATTTCAACACCTCCCAGCCGGCCTGAGCACATCACTTTGATGCCTTTGGCGCCCATTTTCATGGCCATTTCCACAGCACGCCGCATTGCCCGGCGGTAGGCGATTCGCTTCTCCAACTGGATCGCTATTCCCTGACCGACCAAAAGCGCTGTGAGTTCGGGTTTGTCCACTTCGCGTATATCTATATAGACGTCCTTTTGAGCGATGTCTTGGAGCAAGTTTTTCAGGCTCTCGATTTCCTTTCCGCCGCGGCCGATGACGATCCCGGGTCGGGCGGTGTGGATTATAACCCTGATCTTCGGCCCGACTCGTTCCACATCGACTTCCGCAATTCCGGCATGCCTGTATCGCTCCCTGACGATTTTTTTCATGTGCAAGTCTTCGTGAATCAGACGGCTGTAGTCCTCTCCTGTCGCAAACCAGCGAGAGCTCCACTGCTTGTTGAATCCCAATCGAAAACCGTACGGATGTGTTTTCTGGCCCACTGCTTTCACCCTTTCCTTTCTTCAAGATGGACGTGCACGTGACTCGTCCGCTTTAGGATTCGTGCCGCCCTCCCCATAGGGACTGCTCGCCACCGCTTCCACACCGGTCCCTGATTGACAAAAACTTCCGCAATATAAAGATTATCGACATCGATATCAGGGCCCTTTTGCTGGGCATTGGCGATGGCCGATCTAAGGGCTTTCTCGACAATGGCGCTGGCCTTCTTCTTCTTGGAAAAGTGAAGGATGGTCAACGCTTCCCCCACATATCGGTCTCTAATCAAGTCGGTTACGAGGCGGCACTTCTGCGGTGAAATCCTCACGTATTTGGAAACGGAGCGACCGACGATATTTTCTTTTTCCATTGTTTTACTTCTTCATCCTTACAGTCCGAGCGGTCTTGGATGTATGCCCTTTAAACGTTCGTGTGGGAGAAAACTCTCCCAGTTTATGACCAACCATATTCTCGGTGACGAACACCGGTATGAATTTTTTTCCGTTATGGACAGCAATGGTCAATCCCACCATCTCCGGCGTCACAGTCGAGCTGCGAGACCATGTTTTTATCACCTCTCGCTTCCCTCGTTGTGATGAAAGATCGATCACTCTTTTCATCAGTTTTTCATCAACGAACGGACCTTTTTTTAGAGACCTGCCCATAATCACTTACTCCTTCTTCTGACGATAAAATCGGATGTCCGCTTGTTTCGTCTTGTCTTATACCCCTTTGTGGGTTGACCTGTCGGCGAAACAGGATTTCGCCCGCCCTTGGCCTTCCCCTCACCACCGCCATGAGGATGATCTATGGGGTTCATGGCTGTTCCGCGAACATGGGGCCTTCGCCCTTTCCATCTGGTCCGACCCGCTTTACCTATAGAGATGTTCTGGTGGTCGGGATTGCTCACCTCTCCGATGGTGGCTCGACAATCGAGGTGTATCTTCCTGATTTCAGAAGAGGGCAGTCGTATCTGAGCGTAATCTCCTTCTTTGGCCAGAATCTGCGCACCCGCCCCAGCAGATTTGGCAATTTGCCCGCCCTTTCCCTTTTTCATCTCAATGTTGTGGACAACAGTTCCCAAGGGAATAAAACGCAAGGGCATGGTATTGCCGGGAAGAATATCCACCAGCTTGTCGGCAGAGATGATTGTCTGTCCCACTTTCAAATTTTGCGGCGTCAGGATATACTTTCTTTCTCCGTCTATGTATTTGATGAGAGAAATAAACGCCGATCGATTGGGATCGTATTCGATTGTTTCCACAATCCCAGGGATATCAATCTTATTTCTTTTGAAATCGATGATCCGGTAAGCACGCTTATGGCCTCCGCCTCTGTGACGGATGGAAATTCGGCCGCCAGAATTGCGCCCCCCTGATTTCTTGAGAGGCTGGAGCAGAGGTTTGTAAGGTCGGCTTGAAGTCAGATCTTCGTAGGTCAGACCAGTCCTGTGCCGCAAACTGGATGTCGTCGGTCTGTATGTTTTTATACCCATTTACACTGCCTCGAAATATTCGATCATTTTTTCGCCTTCTTTGAGCTTCACATAGGCTTTTTTCCAATCCTTTGTGTGGCCTTCATTGCGCCCAACTCTTCGGCGTTTTCCCTTCTTTTTCACGATGCGAACCCGATCTACCTTCACGTTGAAGATTTTCTCCGTTGCTTCCTTTATCTCGATCTTGTTTGCTCTGGAGTCCACTTCGAAACAGATCTCCTTGTTCAGCTCCTTCAACAACGTGCTCTTCTCCGTGATGACGGGTCTTATGATGATTTTATAGGGGTCATTCACTTTAGTCTCTCCATCAACGATTCAAAAGCCGTTTGAGTCAAAACAAGCGACTTGTGATTCAGGACGTCATATATATTGAGCTGACTGTGATCGACAGCTTTGACCTTAGGAATGTTCCTCACCGAGAGAAAAAGGTTTACGTTATCTTGGCTGTCAACGATCAAAGCCGACTCCAATTTCAGGGCTTTCAACAGCTTGATTCCCTCTTTAGTTTTGGGTTCTTTGAAAGCGAGTTGATCAAGGACAAGCACCTGATTCTCAGCCAGCTTCATGGACAGGGCGGATTTGAGGGCATTCCGCTTAGCTTTCTTGGGCATACTGAATCCGTAATCCCGGGGGGCCGGTCCGAAGGTGATCCCTCCTTTTTTCCATAAAGGTGAGCGATTACTCCCCGCCCTGGCTCTTCCTGTACCCTTCTGCCTCCAAGGTTTACGGCCTCCCCCCCTCACCTGGGCTCTCGTCTTCGCGGAGGCAGTTCCCCTTCTCTGGTTGGCACGGTAGTTGAGGATTGCTTCGTAGATCAAATGCTCTTTAGCCGGGGATAGCAGAATGGACTCAGGCACACTGACCTCCTTGACTTTCTTCCCGCTGCTGTCTAGAACGTGAACCTTAGGCATTTTTTACTCTTTCTTTTCCTCTGCTGAGGATTGGATTTTATAATTCTTCTTCTTGACCAAAAGATAACCTCCGTTCGCCCCAGGAACAGCTCCTTTAACGATAAGGAGATTATTTTCATGGTCGGCTTCGATGACTGTCAGATTTCTCACCGTCACACGCTCACTTCCCATATGACCGGGCAGTTTCGTTCCCTTCATGACTCGGGACGGATCGGCTGAGCTGCCAATCGAGCCAGGAGCCCGGTGGAACATGGAGCCGTGCGATTCCTTTCCTCCATGGAATCCCCACCGTTTGACCACCCCTGCAAATCCCTTTCCCTTGCTCATTCCGATGATATCGATTTTTTCGCCGGTCTTAAAAATGTCCACAGAGAACTGTGCGCCTTCTTTGATTTCACTCTTCATATCATACTTGAACTCGCGCAGAACTTTGCTAGGTGGTATTCCGGATTTGGAATAATGCCCCTGCGCAGCTTTTCCAGGTCTCTTTAGAGGCTTCCGTTCCACATAACCCAACTGGACGGCGGCATAGCCGTCCTTCTCAACAGTTTTTTTCTGGATGACAGCACACGGGCCAACCTGTATCACAGTCACGGGTATGGCATTACCCTCCTCATCAAACTGCTGTGTCATTCCGATCTTTTTCCCGATTAAACCTTCCACCATCGTCATTCTCCTGCAGCACCAAAGGCTTGTATCTCCACATCGATTCCAGCAGGAAGATCGAGTTTTTGAAGCTCTTCGATCGTCTCGTTGTTGTACTCTCCGATATCGATCAGTCTTTTGTGGATTCTCATCTCAAAATGTTCTCTGGACTTTTTGTCCACGTGAGGAGAACGAAGAACACAGAATCTATGGATACGTGTCGGCAGGGGTATCGGACCCGCCACGACGGCCCCGGTTCTTTTCGCCTTAACAACAATATCTTTCACAGACTGGTCTAAAAGTCTGTGATCGAAGGACTGCAACCTGATTCTAATTTTTTCCATTTTCTTCCTCGTTTTCCTCTAAAAATGTATATCTTAACTCTTGACTCTACTTTTTGCTAGCCTTACTTCCATTTTGTCTTTATATCTCAAACAGTAATGGCAATAGATCCTGCTTGTTGAACTGAGTGATAAAAATGGGTGATGGAAAAAACCGTTTGAAGGCCGGAGGCGGGCATGGATCCTTTCCCGCAGGGAAAGGAGAGCCGACGCCGAAAACCGAGCAAATTTTCCTCGCCGGGAAAAATTTGCGTGTTTCTGAAATCACCATTTTTATCACTCAATCACCTCTGTCACAGACCCTGCGCCCACTGTCCGCGATCCCTCACGAATCGCAAAGCGCATTCCCTTCTCCATGGCCACGTTCGTTATCAAATTGATCTCCAAATTCACGTTGTCCCCAGGCATCACCATCTCTACC